>Ga0315320_10001034_pt1 | contig 22961 bp, 16 predicted proteins | sample M140m21515metaG_FD_203458 | JGI IMG/M metagenome (GOLD analysis project Ga0315320, IMG submission 203458) | Ammonia-oxidizing marine archaeal communities from Monterey Bay, California, United States - M1 40m 21515 | ecosystem: Environmental > Aquatic > Marine > Coastal | place: USA: California... | reverse complement strand
TTATTACTTTCTGGGCAATATTTAGATTCCATCGTACCAACTAATGAGGGTATATGGGAATGGAATTTAGATGTTAATATATCTGGTCTCAATTGTACTTGTAGCGTAGTTGTCTCATCATCTTCCAATGGTACAATGGGGCAAGAAGAAGCGTATAGTTCAAGTTTAATCGTCTACTTGGGAGAATCGGGGCATCATCCATACATTCTGCATGAAAGTATTTCGAATTTAAAAATCGACCAAACTAATTATCTAGTTACCTTCACTGTTATTACCCCTCAAGAAGCTTTAGATGAACTTACTATTTCGACCAATCAAGGATTTATTCTAGATTCGAATTATTGCCAAGCACCTTCAAATGTATGCTTAGATAATACAATGATTGCTAACCTAAATTATACCTACATAGGAGATAAACTAACTATCAGCATCGACCAAGAAGCATTAGTAATAACTGATGGATTTTGGATGTTTGATTTCTCACTCAAAGACCAATTCCTCAGAGAATCAAACACAGTTTACTCTACGTTAGTATTGGATGACACCCCGCCTAGTGTTAGTCTAACTATTAATTCAGATATCCAAGAATCTGAATCATTTCTAGTATACGCATATGTCGATGATTTCTTCATTGGTTCTCAGTTGTCCCTTACATGGACTATTACTGACCCTAGTGGCAATAGTAGGGGTCTACTTGAACAGGAAGCCTATCATAATTCAACAATTGAACTAGTATTGGAAGAGTCTGGATATTGGGATATACAAATATTAGTTCGTGATTCTGCTAACTTCATCGTTGTTGAGAATCTAACTGTAAGAGTCGAAAATATAATTCCTATTATTGATTTAGATCTTAATGGCCTATCAGTCTCTCAAGGAGATGAGTTATTCGTTACAGGTAGCTCACCTTGGTCACTGAATGCTTCAGATAGTTTTGATACTACCAATGACATTGGAACACTAAATTTTGAATGGTATATCGATGGAGTGAAGTTAGAAACATCGAGTCACACTCTTTCTAACAATGATATTCAAATCGAAGGTACTAGCGAAATTAGTCTTGTAATCTCAGATGATGATTCTGCCTCAGATAGTCTATCATTTACACTTTCAGTCAATCAAGTGAACCAAGATCAATCATCATCACAAACAATAATTATAGTCGGTTCTGGTTTTTTTGTGATTGCATTAGTTGTAGGTCTAATCGTGTACTCGCGCAGAGATAAATCTACAATCGAGGTCCACAAATGGAACTCAAAGAACTGATTATTACTCATTCTAAAGGAATTATTCAAGAGTAATGGAGTTTTGGTTGTATTATGTTCGATGCTGCTATGAGTCTTGTTGGTTCGGCCCCTGACCCAATCTCCATTGATGAATTTCGCTCAAGACAAAGTAGACTCTTATCTCAAATAGGTAACGATGAGATAGTTATTCTATGTTCATCTCCCGAAACCGTACACTCTAATGACGTTCATCATCCATACCGTTCTCAAAGTGATATGATATACCTCACTGGCTGGTATGAACCAGAATCTGTAATGTTGGCAGAATACATTGATAGTGAGTGGATTATCACTCTATTTGTCCAACCTAAAGATACACTGAAAGAAATTTGGGAAGGCAGAAGACCTGGTGTTGAAGGAGCACTTTCGAAATGGGCGGTAGACAGTGCCTATTCAATCGATGAACTGAGTGAAAGATTAGGTGAAGCAATCAATAATTGTTCTAAGGTTTATCACCAAATGGGTGTCAGAACAGATATCGATTCAATTGTTTCCGATGCCATACAACTCAGAGGTAGAGCCAGACAAATGAATGGTACCGGTCCTGTTGGAGTTGAGGACCCAAGTTCAAAGATCGCAGAATTACGATTACGTAAGTCATCTGCGGAAATTGAGCAGATGAGACACGCTAGTTTTGTATCAAGTATTGCTCACGAAGCAGCAATGCGTTCTTCGATGAGTGGTCGTACTGAAAACCAGATACAAGCCATCATTGAGGGCTTTTTCGTCTTTGCCGGAACATCAGGGTGGGCATATCCTTCAATTGTTGGTTGTGGTGAAAATGCTACTATCCTACATTACAAAGAGAATGACTCAGTATGTGGTGATGATGAAATTATACTAATTGACGCAGGTTCAGAGTTCCGCGGTTATGCCTCGGATATCACACGTTCATGGCCGATAAGTGGTAAGTTTACCGAACCTCAAAGAGAACTTTACCAATTAGTTTTAGATTCCCAAGAAGCGGCAATTGCAGAATGTCGAGTTGGTAATCCATTCAATGCTCCACATGAGGCTGCTAAGCGAGTTCTGGCTGAAGGATTGATTAAATTAGGAGTTATTACGCAGAGTCTTGAGGATTCATTAGATCACGATAATGGTCAGTTGAGAAACTGGTACATGCACAATACTAGCCATTGGATCGGCCTCGATGTCCATGATGTTGGAATCTACAAGCCAAATGGTGAACCAAGATTATTCGAATCTGGAATGTGTTTGACTGTAGAGCCAGGACTTTATTTTGGCTCATGGCGCCCTGATGTCGACTGTCCTGAAAGATATTCAAATATTGGAATCAGGATCGAGGATGATGTACTTATCACTGATAATGGCCCTGAAGTTCTAACTTCAGCATGCCCAAAAACGATTGCTGATATAGAATCAATTGTAGGAAAGTCTTTCTGAAGGTGTTACAATGAAGTGGCAGGATATTCTCGAACGACAACGGTCTTGGACCAAGGATAGTTCAGATAGTTTCAGACTTTCAAGTGAAGAGGCGATTGAATTGTATCAAAATGCTCCCCTGCATGAGTTGATGCAAGCAGCACATCAACGAAGATTATCCATGAATAACTCTAATATTGTCACATTCTTGGTAGACCGTAATATCAATTATACCAATGTCTGTACTATCAATTGTCAATTTTGTTCATTTTATCGCCCACCTGGTCATGAAGAAACCTACACACAAACATTTGAACAGATATCCCATCGTATTACTGAGTTGGAATCGATAGGTGGTTCAAGAATTCTGATGCAAGGTGGTGTAAATCCAGAAATTCAGTTTGAATGGTATGAAGATTTAATCAAATATTTGCGACTTAACCATCCAACAATTGATCTTGATTGTTTTAGTCCAATAGAAATTGAAGGTATTTCTGAGGTCAGTGGTTTGACTACATTGGATGTATTAACTCGTCTAAAGAAATGTGGCATGCATGGATTACCTGGTGGCGGTGCAGAGATGCTTGTCGATGATGTTAGAAGCGATATTTCTCCTAAGAAAGGTGCTCCGGATAATTGGCTCAAAATTATGGAAGAGGCACAATCACTTGGTTTGACTACCAGTGCGACAAATGTATTCGGTTTTGGTGAAACCATTAGTGATAGAGTTGAGCACTTAAGGCGAATTAGAGATTTACAAGATAGTTCACTATCAAAATACAATATTGGCTTTACCTCGTTTATTGCTTGGCCAGTTCAATTAGAATCCAATACATTTGGAAAAAGAAATCGTGGTGCCAATAAACACACATTAGGTGCAGGACCAACAGAGTATTTACGACATGTCGCTGTCTCAAGGTTATTCTTAGATTCAATAAACCATATTCAGGCATCATGGCCTACAATGGGCGTAGAAATAGCACAAATGGCACTATTGTGTGGTGCTGATGATGCAGGTTCCACAATGATGGAGGAAAATGTTGTGTCTGCTTCTGGAACTTCAAAAATCAGTGCTAGTGAAGTAGAATTACAGAATACTATCATTCGTGCAGGATTTAGTCCACAACGCAGAGATAGTGACTATCAATATTTAGACACAGAATTAAATGAAAAACTGGTTAGAAATCTCCCTTCACCTATTCCATTACAGTAATTTATTGATAATATACAATCCATATTTCTGCATGTATGTTACGATTTCCATTACCTACGCCATCTGATGGAGAATATTCTTGACCGTTAAACAATCCTTCATAATGTAAATTATTAACTCCAATACCAGACATATCTGACCATGATGAAATATCAAATCTCCATTGTTTGACATCCTGACCAGGGCACCATCCTGCTCTACCATACGGCCACGAACCGTATTGGTTGGCAACAACACCTTCACCGACAAGTTGCTTACATCCATCATTTGAATTTGCAATCGGATGTAATTCAGCAGTCGAATAACCGTTCATCGAGTAATGATGCTCATGATTGCAGAATTCGGCACAATTTTGATTGTCTTGATTAAACCCATGGCCAGTGATTGTAGCAACGATTTCTACTCGGGTAGTTCCGGAAGGAACAGTGAAATTGAATTGCCTGTCGTATTTAGATTCGTCATTGTATGTTCCATCAAATTCTCCTCCTGAAAATGCAAACTCTCCACTATCTGCAATATCACCCTCGCCCCAGTTACTTAGTAGGAACGAAATAGTCAAGCTTCCACGATTCGCCCCCCCATAACGAAACTGTCGTTCTTCACTATCTTCAATCATGAATAAATAAGGTGTCAAATCGGTTAACCATCTACCTTCACGGCCGTATGTCGTAATCCAGCGTACATATTCAGTTCCACAACTATTCACGTTCACAGGGTCACAAATGTACAAGTTCGCTTCATAATCCCATTCGTGACAACCACCTTCGCTTCCATCGGCTTTACCATAGCGATTACTCCTTTCATCACATGCATGCTCATGGTAAACCTCCAAGGTGTCATATGAAGACAGATTGGAAGGGAATGTGACATTTCTTTTCGAAGAGTAACCTCCTTGCCAACCGCCTTGGTGATATTCAAAGTCCATCATAGTGATTATCTCAATACCAGGGTCTTGAAGTCTAATCTCTACTGGGAATTCAGCATTCCATTGTTGAGGTTCAAATGCCAAATGCAATGGTGCGGTAGCACCGGATGGATACGAAGACAGAGAACCTGATTCTCGTGCCATTTGAAATCTATCAATTCCCATGTATAACGGGTTATTAATTGAACTAATCATATCACCAAGGCCACCAGTGATGCTACCTGCACGTTGGTCAATATAGTGGATCCTATCATTCCATTTTGTTTCTTCAGATGGGTTTAGGGAATTCTCTACTGCCGTTCTTCTGTCTATAACATCACTGTGATAACTTGTATCAAAGGAACCATAGAATAAATGTGTATTATCTGGTAAATTTCTTATCAAAGTACCAGGGTTTTGACCCCATACATTTGTATTTGAACTTCCGCTGGAACTTGTATATTTGAACAAGAATAAGTATACATCTTTCCCTGTCCAAACCTCATCAAAGTAGAATGTTGACCCGAGTGTGGGTACTGTGAAATCTGGAACTATTTGCATTGGACCATTTAGACTATTTGATACAGTCCAGGGAACGGGCAGTTGAACTACCGTACATCCGATATTATCAACAGTCCAGCGCACAGGGGTATTGGGGCATGAATCAACATTGGCAAAAACTCCATCATCATCCAAATCAGCGCAACCAATATTATTCACCATAAGACCAGATGGAGTACCTTCACATTCGTCCAGTAAATCATTAATTCCATCTTCATCAGAATCTCTCTGAAATGCAGCGCAACCAAGTTCATCAATATCAAAAGAGTTTGCAGGTGTTTGAGGGCATTGGTCAAGTATATCTCCAGTCATATTGTAGTCATTTACCCCATCATTGTCATCGTCATCATCTTCATAAGAATCGTGACATCCATCTTGGTCAAAATCAGTAATCGAGTCAGCAATCCACATCTGTTCTCCTAGTGGGCATGAATCATTGATATCATCATAGTCGTCTTGGTCGTCGTTGGAATCCTCAACAAAATCATGGCATCCATCACGATCCCAATCATTGTTAAGTGTAGAAATCCACCCGAGGTGACCTTTTGGACAAAGGTCGGTATTATCTTTTACACTATCATCATCATCATCATTATCTTCATCTAAATCATGACATCCATCCATGTCATAGTCAGAAGATTGTTCACTAATCCAGCCAACAACTGATAGGCACCAATCTTGGTAATCATTTACTCCATCATTATCATCATCAAGATCTTCAGTAATATCTCTACAACCATCAGAATCATAATCAGTATTTATGTTGGAAGTCCAAGATTTTTCTTCTCCATCATTGCATCTATCTAATTCATCATTTATCCCGTCTCTATCTGAATCCATTTCAGAAATCATGAAAATCAATGAAATATTTTGATGACTGGACATTGTAGACCAAACACCGCATCTGGCTATTACTTCAATGATATTTTCTTGTGAGTTTGATGCATCAATTATAGCACTCCATTGCCCACTGAGTTGCAATGATATTGGAAATTGTTGATATGTATCGTAATTGAAAACCATTGAACATGATTCGATAGATGAATGTTTCAATGTACCTTGTAGCAAAATCATCTCGGGATTTTCTACTATCATTGCAGTCGGGACAACGATAATTGCTGGATACTCAGTAGGTGGTAGAATTTCTATGATATGGGTTAAATTCCCGCCTTGGACTAGGTATTCCCGATTTACGTCTCCTGCTTCTAAATTTATTTTAACCGTATAATTGCCAATCATTTTTGGTTCAAAGTATAAGCTACCAGAATCAAATCCTCTTGACCATGATGAATCACTCACTGCATTACCATTAGGGTCTAAGACAGTTGGTATACCAATCCATGAATCAGGTGTACTGGAGTTTACAATAATCGAAAAACTAACCACTTCATCCATGTTTGAAAAGTCGACTGCTTCAGCCCAACTGGCACTGATTAACAGTAGTGGTTTTTCTACAACATCATCATCTGAACCATCCGAATCTGGACTAGTACATCCAGATAATGTCATCAACAAAATTAGCAATATTGCGGTTGGCTTTGTCATGTCCATGGTACATGCAATATTTTGAATCAAATCAATGTATTGCCGAAGGATGATTGGTTTCAGTTCTACCTGAATTGACGGATGCCTTGACTGAACTCTTGGTCTTTTGATGGAGGACATTGAGAGGTTCTACCCACATCAATGAACGTCCACTTTCTCTCTGAATGACGATGACAAGTTCCCAATGTACCCGAATTAGTGGCGAAAATATAGTTCCAGGCCAAATTCCGCTCGGTGGCTTCAAAGTGACTTTGCTACCATTAAGAACTGTCTTTTCAGATTGCTCCATTATTCGCATTGGGCGTATGAAAAGCCCACCTTTAACATCGTTGGATTCCATCGGTGATTCTTCACCACCTCCAGTACCATCATCTAAGTTGACATGCCAATGATGTGGTAATACTGTAGTAAGACCTGGCGGAGGCTGTTGGTCTGTTTTTTTACCGAATGCAGTCATCAATGACTCTCTGCTTGGAGGTAAAACTCCAACTCTCCACAAAACCTCGATATCTCTCCATTTATCGTTACGTTTTGGAAAGTTTATCTCTAGTTCAATATCTTCATTTGCTATTGGATTAGATTTTAGTTTTATTACGGGACTTTTTGGAGAGTCAAATAAAAATGTTCTTTGTTTTACTAAATCAGATAAATTCGCTAATACTCTAAGGAGAATCGGTGCAAATAGAATCGGCATTACAAATACTGCCAGTAATGGGTAATCGAGTAGGCCAAATCTTACTCTTCCAGTACCAAAGCCACCTAGCCCCCAAATCTCGAGAACAGGTTGTAAAAACAAGTAGCCCAGTGATATGAGGAGAATTACAACAGCCCAATTAAGAAATTTTCTAATCGCAGCATGAACAGGATTAGGAGATAAATACCACCCTGTTCTTTGTTTGTCAATAATTGAGTCCTCGGTTATTGGATGAATTACCTTATCATTGAAATCAATATCTTTCTCAATGACTGCCCCATCATATAGATATCTTTTTTCAACTAGCCATGAGTCTTCATTACCTACTGTGAATGGTGCGTTTAACTTACCTAAGCATTCTAATGCTTCTTCTTTAGTGGCATCATCAAGTAATGTCTTCTTACTATTTGCTAGTGGTAATAATGCAGGCTTGAATCTATATGATTCAAACGGTGGATATCTAATCCTTTCTTCGACAACTAGTTTAGGAATAATATCACCTTATGTAAAAATTAACTTTGCACCAGCTTTCAATGCTAACTTTCTAAATGCTGGTACTTTTTTCAACAAAGCCATTCCAAGCGGTACTGGCTTTTCAATATCACCAACTTTATTGATTAACTCAATAATTTCAGGCTTGGCAAAAGAGTTGAAATGCTTATCGAGAACTTCGTCTGAGCAATCACTCACGAGTAAGTTACGAAGTGCTCTGGCACGATTTTGTTCTTTTCGCATCTTCGAAAAATGCTTATTGCAAATTTTATGAAGAGATTTTTTATCTAATCGGTTTTGATTTAACGCCTCTGATAATTGTTCAATGATTCCAGAAATTTGTTCAAAAGCAGGCCCTATTCCCCCTCCAGTGGTTGGTTTAGCCATACCTGCAGAATCTCCGATCAGTATTACTCGGTCCTTGTAAGGAGTCTTCACCATACCACTTGGAACAGGACCACAATATCTTGCAGTTTCTGTGACATCACTGAACCTATCTTTCCACAATGGATGTTCTAGTAAATTATCATAACATTGTTCTATACTTCTTCCGTTAAGACGTTCAGCAGTAGACCATAAACCGATTCTATTTGTTTGGTTACCGGAAGGGATAACCCAAGCAAAAAATCCTGGTGCGATTTCTGAACCACTGAACATTTCTAGCCATCTCTCGCGGTTTTCATAACCAACAACTTCAGCCTGAAAACCAATCATCAATTCCTTTGGACGACCCATTTTGAAGTGCCTTCTAGTCCAACTATGAGCGCCATCACAACCGATTAGTAGAGAGGCGCTTATTTCTTGAATATCGTCACCTTTTTGAACAGTCAAAATTACTTTGTCTACCTTAACTTCTGAATTCAAAGGCTTGCTATTTAGCCAAATACTGGAACCTGCTTCAAGTGCTTGCTTGACGACTCCTTGGTCGAAAATCTTTCTACACACTACATAAGTTCTGATTTTATCCTCTGTTCCAACTGGTACTAATGTGCCACTTGGGCCATGAATTAGTGCACCATCTATTTCTTCAAGAACCGAATGAAATAGACCCACTTCTTTCATTGCATTGGGAGTTACAAGTCCAGCGCACTGAAATGGACGACCAATTTCATCATGTTCTTCTAGCATCAACACACTGTGTCCTCGCTCCGAAAAGTGAGTTGCTACGCGTCCACCTGCAGGTCCCGCGCCAATTATGACAACATCCCAATGTTGATGTCCCATAGTATGAACGTAAACCCCATGAACATCAACCTTCGCCTTAGAAAGTAGCTAAATCATCGTTTTTGAATGATTATTTTTTAGCGAATCGGTAACCAACAGATTGATTTTTCTTGAGATATAATACTGCAGAAAAATTATTCCCCGATTTTTTAGCCACCAAATCATCGAATGGTCCAACCTCGCCTTTTTCAATCAATGTTTTGGCTTCCTCTCTTGTGATTACACGCTTGGATATCTCTCTGGAAATCTGAATTGAGCAATCAGTACCTACAGTAGCAGGTTGATAGAATGATTCGGTTTCAATAATTTCAACTTTGGTTTTGGGACAAATTGCTACAACTCCTTCAACGACATCAAATTTACGAGCATCTGCTGCAGCCTCACGAGGGGGGAATTCAAACTTAACACGGTTTTTATCGAGAACTAAGAATGCGTTGAACGGCCTTCCCTTCTTTGAGGTGAAATTCTCCAATAGAGTAGATTTACCTTGAGTCAAAATTTCTTTCGCTTCTTCCTTTGTAATATCTCTCTTACACATTTGATGAGATAAACCTCTAAATCCACAGTCCTCACTATCGCAAGCATACATGGTTGAATTAATTCTAATAGTTCCGTGTGTACAAACAGGACATCCGCATAATTCCTCATCACTATCACTGGATTTTGCTTCTCCACCATTTTTTGAGGTAACTTTACCATCTTCGGATATGGATACTGAATTTACATATGGTTCTCCATTTCTCCCAAAGAAACCATGAAGATCATCAATTTCTTTTATGTCCATCAATCTAGATGCAGTGTCACGGTCAAACCATCTTCCACTAGTATCTTTCCAAAATACAAACGAACAACCTTCATCGCGACCTTGATTATCTGTGCAAATATATGATAGAACGGTCTCTTTTACCTCTGAATTACACTTTGGGCATGTGCCGATAGGTGCATCATCTTGGTATAGTAAAGATCTATCATGGTCACGTATTTTCTCAACAAGAGATGTTGTTTTTTCTATGATATTATCCATGAATTCCTTTTTTGAAGTATTTCCCTTTTGAACCTCGATGAGTGATGCTTCCATCTCTCCAGTTAATTCTGCTGAAGTAATCCACTCGACAGGAATTCTTCTAAGAATCTCAATTATTCGAATTCCATGCGGAGTTGCAGAAATTGTTCCAGCCTTTGCACGTCTGATATAATCTCTATCAATCAATTTTTCAATAGTTTCAGCTCTTGTTGCAGGAGTTCCAAGACCCTTCTCCTTCATGGCCTCTGCCATCTCTTCACTCTCGAGTTTTCTACCTGCGTGTTCCATTAATCGAAGTAATCCAGCTTCTTTCAGACGACCTTTTGGTTTTGACTTCTCTTCCTTGAATTCATAGTTAGTCATCTTTCCATCACATGGGTTGCTCGACAAGTTACCCCACCCTTCTGGTGCGTCTGACTTTTTTGGTTGAACCTCTCTCCATCCCGGTGTTTTTATGGTTCTTACTTCTTTGAAAAAGGATTCATTATCTATTTTGGCTTCTCTCTTAGCAACATTCCATACCGCTTCAGGATACCACGAAGCGAGGAAATTTCTTGTTATCAAATCATATAGTTTTTTATGGTCATCACTCATCTGTGTGTCAGGAATTTTACCAGTTGGGATAATAGCATAGTGGTCGCTAACTTTTGCATCGTTATAATTTCGTTTTGCATTTTTCAATCCATTATTGACTAAATTTTGGCTAAAAGAGTTATATGTGTCCTGTGCACCAATTTGGCGGATAATCTTGTCAACTTCTTTATGCATATTTTCTGGAAGATATTTCGAGTCAGTTCTTGGGTATGTAGTTAATTTAAATTTATCATACAAATCTTGTGCTGTTCTCAATGTTCTTCTTGCTGACCAAGACCACATATTGTTTGCAGAACGTTGTAAGCTTGTCAAGTCATAATTGAGAGGTGGTTTTTCCTTGTGCTCTCTATCAGTTTGTGATATTTTTGCTTCTTTATTTGATTCTAGGAGTTTATTTAATCGCTTAAATTCATCTTCCTCAACGATTCTGTGCGATTTATATTCTGGGCGATCAACATCATCTTTGTGCCCATTACGTTCCCACCTTGCGTCCCAATTACACTCTCCAGAACTGAATGTCGCATTAAGTTGCCAAAATGGCATAGGTACGTGTGATAAGACTGTTATTTCATGGTCGACAATCATTGCCAGAGTAGCAGTTTGAACGCGGCCTAGTGAGATTGCTGTTTTTTCATTACGTTTTTTGGGAAGAAATGAATTCGCAATTCTTGAACCGTTCATACCGATTACCCAATCTGATTCAGAACGTGAATAAGCTGCATCCATTAGAGATGAGTAATTCTCACCTGGTTGCCTTTCATCCCAGGCACTTTGAATTGATTCCTTGGTCATTGATTGTAGCCACATTCGAGTAGTTTTACTTTTTGATTTGCTATGTTTTAATATTGTTCTGAAAATTAATTCACCTTCTCTTGCAGCATCACATGCATTAACAACTTCGGTAGTTGATTTATCTTTTATCAGTTTGACTATTGCCTGTAGTTGTTTTTTGTTTCTTCCAGCGATTGGCTTGTACTGAAACTCTTCCGGTATGAAAGGTAACCTTGTTACTGTTTTTCTCCAATCTTTGAAGTCAGCGTCATAGTCATCCATATATTTTAGTTGTAGTAAATGGCCAACTGCCCATGTGACTTTGACATCCTCACTTTCCCAGTGAGTGTCTGTTTTTTTACTAATTCCTAGAACATTGGCTATATCGTTTGCAACACTTGGTTTCTCCGCTATTACGATAATTGCCATGGTTAGCCCCGATAGCCGAGCGTACTTGAACCCTCTCTTGGAGATGATTTTTTGCAGATACTTTAGTATCTGTATGAATAATCCAAAGTTTTTTGAGGGTTTTCAAATCAATTTTCTTTTTGTTCGGAATTCATCTTCATTCCACTCGGCTTCAGAATTCGGTCCACCGCATCCAATACAACCGGGATAACCAGCCGAAAGTAGGTCATGGCATGACTCCATGAGCCAGTTCCAACCTTGGATTTTATCACTTTCTATCCAGCAAACATCTCTAGCAGGTTCCTCTTTTCCAATAACAATTAATTTTCCATCATCAGTATTTTCAATATCAGTTCGTCGAATCTCAATATGATCTGATTCTACATATTCCACCTTAGGAAAAATTAGTCTAGAAGGAATATTTTGTGAAATTTCATCACACAGTGCTTTGAATTCTGATCCTAACTCCACTGGTATTTTGATAGATATGTGTTCCAATCTTAATACCCTACGCGCAGATTCTCTAACCACAGGCCAAAGGGGGTCATCCATGCGCATGTACCGGCTATGTGAGCGCAAGTCTTGAAGCATACCGTTGTTGTGAGTAATTCATGGGACTCGCATTTAGGCTCTTTGGACGTCCGCTTCTGGCGTTTCAGGATTCTGAACGTGCTCATTCTAGGGCGTTGAAATTACTAAGATTATTCTCATCCAATCCTTTGACTAGACTGCCTATGAAACTTCTATACAAACCAAAGAAAACTATACCCATTCAATTTTTAGGTGAAAAGTACGAACATCCTCTCGGTTTAGCAGCAGGGATGGATAAGAAAGCCGAAGCACTCAGAGGTTGGGAAACCTTGGGACTTGGATTCATTGAGATAGGCGGTATAACACAGTTAGAACAACAAGGGAATCCTAAACCGAGAATGTTTCGTTCCAATTCATCTCTATCCTTAGTCAACAGAATGGGTTTCAATAACCCCGGTTCTGAAAAGACTGCATCTCATCTCAAAGATCACTTTGCAAAATATGGAAGGCCTAATGTCCCTTTATGGATAAATTTAGGAAAGTCCAAGCTGACTCCATTAGATGAATCTGCAGATGATTATTCAACCACAATGAAACGTTTGTGGATCTTTGGTGATGTTTTTGTAATCAACGTCTCATCACCTAACACTCCTAATTTGAGGGAGTTGCAAAATGATGAAGAATTGGCTAAAATCATCATTGCATGCCAAGAAGTTAACCATAATATGGCATCTGAGCACAATTCGAAAAAGAAACCGATATTGGTTAAAATAGCACCTGAACTGGATGATGCTCAGTTGAAATTAGTAGTTAATACTGCAAAATCGAATGGTTGTGATGGTATTGTTGCAACCAATACGACCACTTCAAGGCCAGAGACAAATTCGAAAAGTGAGGAGAAAGTTTTCACCCAAACCGGAGGTATGAGTGGTAAGCCTCTAACGGATTTATCTACTGATTTCATTAAGAAAATTTACCGTATGACCGATGGTAATTGGCCAATTATTGGAGTTGGTGGTATTATGAATTCCGAAGATGCGTGGGAAAAGATTACGGCTGGCGCAACTTTAATTCAAGCTTACAGTGGGTTTGTTTTTGAGGGTGCTAGCCTAACCAAATCAGTTGTAAATGGATTACAAAAGAAACTTGAACTACACGGATTAACATCGCTTGAAGATGCAGTAGGATTATCTCACAAAGTAGAGGGGGAAAACTAATTGATTTCACGAAAAAATAGGCTATTGATCATCGGTGCAGTTATCACCATAGGTTTAGTTGGAGTTATTCTATTGGAAGCCCCTGAGCCAACAAGAACAGTTGACGAAGTAATGGCATCTCCAAGTAAATATGTTGATGAGGAAATTTCTATTCGTGGTGAAGTACTTGATGGTAGTATTGATAATTCAACTATGACTTTTATCTTGCATGGTTCCAATTATAATATCAGTATAAACTATGTTGATGCTTCTGTATCTAATGGTTTAGACGACAACAGAACGGTTTATGCCCAAGGTGTTTTGAAATTTTCTAATGGAGAATATGTACTTGATGCCGATGTAATCAAGACATCCTGCCCTTCGAAATACGAAGAATAGAGGTTCTTGATTCTGATTCTTCAACCGTTCTGTTCAAATACACCTGCATTGACCGGCACACGGGATAGGTGGGGAGCTAGGCGTACCCTGTATCACAAATCGTCTTTATGGTGAACTGAACTCCTTGGGGCGGCGAAAGCGGTCTCTTGGTTCCTGTGTGCGGACGTAGATGTCTCGCCCCCACATGACTCGGGTGTCATGAACCGTATCCGGAGGGAAACGGGAATTGAATAACTGGGGAATCAGGTCAGGCCGGGAACGGAGCAGCCCTACTCGGGGCCATGAGTGCTGTGGGGAAGCGGGATGGAGAAAGTATACAGATTTGGCCATGAGATACGAGCGTCCACCCTTGGATCTCCCACTCCGGTGATTTTTTGGCAATCCTCAATTTATATTCACTGGGTCATTTTTTGATGTGGGGATTTATTGGTAGATTTATTACCACTAACTGGGTATTATTCACAACATTATCAGTTGGTTGGGAGATATTAGAATTATATCTACCATATGAATTTGCAATTGAATCAACCATCAATAAAATATCTGACTTAATCGTTAATACTGTAGGTTTTTGGATTGGTTTAAGATTACGTTATTCGAGCAATGAAATTTAGATATCAAAAACGATATCACAATACCAACCAGGTCCAACAAACATGGGTATCTCTTCCCACTTGCTTGACAACTCTTCACCCTGTTTCAGTTGTTCTACAACCAACTCATGGGAAGTTACTGCCTTTATTTCCACTCCTTTTTCAATTTGTTTACTTTCGACCCAGTCTACTTGTGCTTTACATGTCAAATATTCATCATCCTCTTCAATAATCATGTGCATTTCGCACAAAAACTCATCATGTACTTCGTTTCTGTATAGTACTTCTTCAAGCCACTTAATCAGCAGTATCTCATAATCAGCAGAACCATTTTTTTTCATAAATACATTCCATTGAGAACTATGTCGTATATTGGAATTTAAATTCCGCTTAGTTTGCTCAGTCATTAGTAACTGCTGCATACCTGTTGTAGTTTCACAAAATAGGTTATTCAGGCTAGAAGAAAATACTCGCAAGCCGATGTCTGCTGTAGTAGGACGCGTCCATGCGCTCATATGATCACCTAGCGTTTGGAAACTTGCAAATTCCAAGCGATTTCACCAATTCGATTAATTAAATCTTCACGACTTAGTACAAATGAATCGGTTTGTTCAGCACCGAGTATGCATTCACATGCTGCATTTGTCAAGATTGCAGTATTTCTAACATCTAAATTATTGGATATTGAAATCGCAATGGCTACAACAGCTGCATCAATTAATCCAATCATCTGGCGCAATTCCCCGAGTGTACACGGTGCATGAACTGTATCCTCACCAGCAGAGTATATTGTGACTCCATTTTCCCCTGATAGAACGACAAGATGCTTCCAGTCATAGGTTTCAATCAAGTTTTTGGCAGCAGAATCATCTGATGTTTCACCAATTCTTCTTCGCATTAATTCAAATCCTCTAGATTGGAATACTATCCAATCTACTCCATGAGTTCTGTGTAGTCCTGTTAACTTGGGGTCAGCAATAATTGGAATATTCATTGATTTTGCAGATTTGATTATATTATCAACACCCTCATCATTGACCACACCCTGCCCATAGTCGGATAGAATAACAGTGAAAGAATCATTTAATTGTTCGATTGCTTGTTCATATATTGCCTCAATTGCTTGTTCTGGGATATTTGCATCATCTTCAACATCCCATCGCAGAAGTAACTGTTCGCCTTGGACAAGACTTTCTCTTGTTGCCAAAAGACGAGTTTTGACAGTTGTTTTTCGACCTTCGACGATACCTATGCCATCTGTTGATACTCCTTCATCTTCAAGGAATTCAAGGATGCTCATACCCGGTCTGTCATCCCCAATGACTCCAAAAATTTGACTTTCAAATCCCATAGATTCGAGGCCTCTTGCAACGTGTGCTGCAGCGCCTACATCTTCTTCTCGACGTGTTTCTCTAATCACGGGAACTGGAGCTCGAGAATTTAGATTATTAGCGAAGCCATGGATATAGCAATCGAGCATAATGTCGCCAATCAGAACTATCTTTCCAGTCTCTACTTTTTTCAGATTTGCTTTCAGAGAGTTCAAATTATCGTGGAGCACGACTTCTTCATCTGTCATTCCCATTATTGTCCCTCATGTAGTCGCAGTATGATTATTCATTTTAGGCTGTCGCGAATTTTCGCCAGTAAACTAGCGTGTTCACCATCACTCACTGCTAGGGATATTCTCAATGTTGACAGCATTGCATCCTCATCTTGAGTAATTACTCCATCGTCCATTGCAGTAACTAAAGTGTCGTGGTATGTTTGAACATTTGGTGGATATACTGGTTCTTTTTTGGCTTCTCTAAGCAATCTGTCATGAGTTTTGGTATCGATGCCAAATGCCACTCTGAAGGTATCTAATAGCGCTAATTCTTCCTCGATGATTGAATCATCTACGAGGGCTTGGCGTAACATATCAAGATAGATTTCTTCAGGCGGTGGTACGTTCTGCTCCTTTCGAGCTTGTTCGGACAAACGCATTACTCGTTCGGGGTGCATTCCAAGAAATTGAACTACTTCAGAGATCAACTGTTGTTCATCCTTAGTTATTTTTCCATCTTCCCATGCTCTTGCAAACATTCGTTTCACCAACTGTTCTCCCGCTTGGGCGTCCAGAGATGCTTCACCTTCTGGATTTGAAACAGGAGATATAACTGCAGATTTATGATAGTTCATTTTTTCGTCAATATGAGATAATAATTCGAGAATATTATCACTACTTTTGATTATCTGATTTAACTTAATATTCTCGCCATCTTTGGATATTTCAAGTTCAAGTATTTGTTTACGTAATTCTTCGGTTATCTCTTTTCCTTCCGTAGTTAGACTGTACACTTTTCTACGTTGTTTTGCACCAGGTATGTGCCGATTTGTAACCGCAACGTGGGCATTATTTTCTAGACGTTTTAGAGTTCTAGGTACATGCTTTCTCTGAACATGAACTGCTGCCGAAATGCCCGCTTGTGTCAAAGAAACTGGAGCCTCCCACTGATTTGATGGAAGGCGATTATCCGATAGGTGTAGTAATGTTCTCTGTTCCGTGGTTAAAGTGCCAAGGAATCCATCAACCATTGTAAGACCTAGTTGCTCGTATCATAACTAGCACATAGTAATATCATCCGTTCAACTCAAATGCATCAATAATTACGCATGGGTATGGCGCGCCATGCTCGTAAGTTTACTCCGCGTCAAAGAACTAAGCGCCCTTTGGGAGTCAGCATTACATCTAATGCAGCACCTAAAATACCACATGACAAACCTCAGCAGCATGAATCTGGTTGGCTAATCAGTCCACCATTGTCCGCTAGATTATTTCAAAAAAGTGGTCTAGGAATTGTTTCTGGTAATGACGGCATTATTCTTTCTCCAATGGAAGTACTTTTTTGTAATTGGCACCGACATTTACCCTTGCCTAGTTCAGAATGGTTTGAATCTGAAATTCAAAAGGATTCAAATTTATTAGCGAAGGCTGTAATTTTTGATACTGCAAGGTCAGGTGGTGAACTAGTCATTCCATGCTCCAATATTTCTAAATATCAGACTTCAAAAAGTGCATTTGCATTAAAGTGGAAAAGAAACCAATCTCAGTTCAAATCTGAGCCAATGTCCCACGTCAGGTGGTTTTGGACTTTTGAGACATTAGATTGGAATGAGATTTACAATTGGGCAGAAGAAGTTGAAAAATTGAATTGTAAGTGTGATATATTCATTATTGATGAGGAGATGGAGGTTACAATGTATCGCGTTAGTTTCGTAGAACCAGAGGGTTCACAAAAAACATGGAGTCAACTCAACGATGTAGAGCGTGATGTAGTTTCTAATATGTGGGATAGTAAAATAAAAACTGAATCAGGTTTCTTCATGCCACTGGGTGGAAAATGGCCATTAAACTCTGTAGGAGTTGAACATTTATCGGGAATTAACCTTAGAACTGAGGAAGGAGTCTGGCTTGATGCCTTGATAAATGAATTAGATTTGCCAAATAGTTCGTTACTTTATGATAATTTGATCAATCGTGGATTAATTCTTCGTCCGGGTTTCAAGTTCGGTTCAAGATGGAGAATTTATGATGATGATGTTTCAAAATCACATGCACCTTGGCTCCTACAAACAGAAGATGAAGTCGCTAAAACATGGGAAAGTGCTTGTTTATCCATCCGTTTAGCAGAAGGTGTTCACAAAAAATGGGTATGCGCAATTCAAAATGAGTCATCGTGGAGATTTATGCAAGTCGAGCGATGGTCGCCTGGAAAGGATTAGAATTCATCTAATGGGCGCCCCCAGGCATCTATTTCCCGGACCGATGTTGGGTTTTGTAGATTTTCTTGAAAATCACTGCCTTTGACAGCCTCCATATTTTCTTCAGCCACCTTCGGTTTATCTCTAATCCCTAAGACGACCCATATAGATGCCAATATAGATGCAATACCGATTGCCCTCCCAGGTGTTGTCAACTTTTGGAAGCCATTAGCGTCATCGTTCTGAGCGGTTAATTCTACATCGATAATCCATTTCTCACCTGCTGAATCGAATATTACAATTTCTCCTTTGATTAACATATTTGGCTTCAGTAGTCCTTTGGGTTCAATTGTCAACATCAATTCATCGTCACCTACTAGGTCAAGTTGATTATTCACACTAGCTATTCGAGATAATGCTCCATCGACTTCTACAGAGAACCTCTGCATTGCATCGCCTTCACTCTCTATTGGTATGTAAATTTTAGAATTCGAGTATGACTCTATTTCTCCGAAAAACTTGGTTTCGAATGGTCTGCGCGAGATAATGTTGACTTTGGTTTGATAGTCATAAACAGAATCTCCACATTCAATGGTACCAGAAATCATTGATTCAGAGTTCGCATTACTGGTACTAGAAAAATAAAGTTCAATATTAGTTGTTTTATCTTTGATTAGAAGTGTTGTGTTAGTGTAAAGAAGTCGTCCATCACTTGAAACCATGCTAATTGAAAGATCACAATTCTGTTCTGTTGTAGCTGCTAAAATTATAGATTCATCTGGAAGTAAAGATGCCCCATAGTTAGGTGCATCAAGTGTAAAACTTGGCATACAATTTGGTGATGATAAATTTACATAGACATTGTCTGTGATTTCGACATCGGCAACCCAAGGTACCAATAGCCCATCATGACTACGTACTACAGTCCCCTGATGGCCAAATCGTGTCCCATTAGTGAATAAATCACCTTGCTCGCCATCATTGGCTCCTGTAATTAGTCCATTATTTCCGTCTGCTTCTACGACCATCAAATATGGCCTATCAGGATTAGCGTTCAACTCATTATCATCTACATCTCCTGCACTTAGGTCTTGGTAAGTCACTAGAACCCCTGAGCCAGGTAAGTATGAATCATAACCATAGTTATCTCTATATTCAATCCAAACAAACTCATCATTTGAGACTTGGATTTTCAGTGAGTTGCCGCCTCTGCTTATCGACTCCAACTCATATTGAGGTCCGACACATCCTTGAGTTTCAGATTCCATCCATTCATTGCCAATTTCAATTGAGGTATTACCACCAATTTCAAAGACAGTTGAAGCAGTCGGCAAGGATGGCCACTTTCCGCCACCATTCCAATTACCATTTGCCATAATATCCCAATCACCAACACCTTTCCAAGGATGTATGTTTATACTTCCATGAGACGGATATAAATCATAAGCACCCAATTGATGCAGCATCTCATGCATCATAGTTCCAAAACCGCTCTCACCAGTGCCTAAACTAGCCATAGTGTAATGCCCAATCTTCAGCCCATTTGGCAGGTCTATTGGTTCATCGAGGTTGGTAAAATGACTCCATATTCGATTTGAGTTACCACCTTCTTCCTGTCCAATCGATGTGTGAAGTATCAATAATCGATCCACCCACCCATCACCATCTAAGTCATACTTGCCCCAATCAACTAAATCCATTTGGTCATTTACCACTTCTGATGCTAAAATTTTGGGCAAATGAGTGCCGTCTTCAGATGAGTCTCTCTGTACTCCAAAATCAGAACCATAGTATTCCATAGAATATTCTGGTATTGTAATCGAAGAAAAGACATCAATTTCTAGATTTGTTGAGGATGAACTTAATTGATTAAAATAATTCGATGCTTCAGGTATCAGAAAGTCTTCTGCTTCCTCATTACCCCAGCCACTATTTCCTGCATCGAAATCTACAATCAATACAGGCCAACTTTCATTCTCTTGAAGGCCTAACAGGACGATTTCATCTTTTTGGATTTGTATTGAATTATCTTTAACCCAATCATCAATTTTATCTTCAAAGGTTAATGATAAAACACCAACGAATAATAAAATCGCAGCAATTACTGCGCTTACTCTTGGGTGCATAGGGGCCGCTGAACGCCTACATGTTTGAAATCTTGCTAGTCATGATTCGACTAATCTGTATTTACGACCTATTCCATCTAGTTCACTAGAAAAATATTCAATCTTTTCTTTTGGTATTTTTATTATCACTTCATCGTTTTCAATTTCCAGCTTATCAATAGAATTATCATGACAAATAACAAATTTAAATTTCTCAAACTTGCGAATACGTGATAGAAGTTTACTTATTACTTGAGTAGAATGCCATGGGTCGATTATCGAATCCATTAGGAATCTGGAATTGATAGAATAGTGTTCTAAACTAGAGAAATTCTTGGAATTTAGGAGAAACAAATCCGTCCTTAGTTGACATTTAGATGTAAATAAATTATTCTCGATTTGCTCTATCAGGTTTGTTGAACTACAACCAAATATGACGAAGTCAGTGAATTTATTTGTTTCGATAATTTGGTACAACTTTTCCTTTTCATTTTTATTTTTACAAATCGATTTAAACGAAATATATGCATTATCAGTATGGTGATCTCTTGGTAACTTAAACTCATTATCACATTCACATTGAGCAAAAAGTACTTTTCTTGTGACTCCAAACTCATCGAATATAATTGGGCAGGCAATGAGCATACTGGCCCTTGCCTTTATCCAAGGCATTGAGATTAATTCTATTGATGCGAAACTCAATCCTATAATTATCAGTGAAAATGTGACTTGTCCATAGAATGAGAGTAATATCAGCATTGAAATTATTCCATGCACTCTCAACCTCCACCATCTAGAATTACCTTGATGCATAAGTCCACTAAGCCCTGCGGTTACCAGTGCAATGACACCAGATAGAATCAAGACTTCAACCCATATCACGGCCATTGCCATAGTGAGCATCGCAACAACGTCATATTTCGCTTCAAAACCAAGTTTAATTTGGTTAGAGTGACCTATTTCAAATAGGTAAGGCATGAATATGAAAATTGTCATTGCGATATTAATGATGAAGGTAATAGAGCCAATAATTAACCATGCTAACAACCATTTTGCTTCTCGGTTCATCATTCCAGGTCTTGAAAAAACGTATATTTGGTAAACTAACAATGGACTGATGGAAACGAACCCTAGTAGCGCTGCGCTTAGCCAACGAATTTCACTCCACTTGGCAGGATTGTACAAATTAGTACATTGATCTACACACGGGTCGAGGGTAAGAATTATTTTTTCGAGAACTACATCGATATTAGTTATCCAGAATATAGTCACAACAATCCATAAAAATATCATTATCGCGAATCTAGATGAAAATTCATCAATATGCGTCTGTATTGGAACTTTAGCATCTTGTTCGAGTTGCAAACTCATGGTATATCCTCATTGGTTTTAGACCAAATCAGTATATTGTTTTGGTGCTCTGGCTTGAACTATTGTACGATATACTCCAAAAATCGACCAAAGCATTATCATCAAACATAGTAGCATTATTCCCCACGATTGCGATGAATCAATGGACCATGCGAATAGTAGAACTAAACCAGCAGATAGCAATCCTCTGCGAAGTCCTTGTGGTACTGCCAATCTCATATCGAGGTGAGGAGGTCCACCACCAAACTTTCTCTCATAGAATTCACCCTGTACGACTGCTCCGACAATTATTATTGCCAAAGTGGTCCAGTAGAATAGATTTCCATTGTTGAAGAAATCTTCAGCAATTCCTTCTTGCCTAGCAGCTTCTACTGCTTCAGGGTTTTCAACTGCTACAAATAAAGCCTCATAATCTCCAACACTAATTGTTCGAACCGCCAGTGAATCTTCATCATCTTGGTATGTCGTATCTGGTGAACTGATAGAGAAGGACAAAATATTCCATAAATCTCCTTCATCAAATTGACCATTACCGTTAACTGCATTACCAACTAATTGGAAACTGACTTCACCTATGTCAGCATCGGGAGCGGTCCAGAATACTTCCCAGTCGTTGCCAACTGCGCTCTGTGAAACAGCACCCGGTTCTTCCGGTACCGAAGTGCTTCCCTCTCCTGGGGTCAGTGTTCCTGAATTGTAATCCCACAACAGGTAACCTCCTTCAGAGTTTGATGCATGTTGAAGGCTGATTGTGAAATTGTAAACTTGACCAACTTCATAGGCTCTTGGAACACCAGAAATTGACACAACAACTTCAGTCGAAGGTGCACCACCTCCGTGGCATGAACATCCGGTTTCTACAACCAAGTCATCACCATTTTTCCATGGTGGTCCACCTGGCATTGCCAGTGCAGGGGCAATAA
>Ga0315320_10001033_pt1 | contig 22961 bp, 24 predicted proteins | sample M140m21515metaG_FD_203458 | JGI IMG/M metagenome (GOLD analysis project Ga0315320, IMG submission 203458) | Ammonia-oxidizing marine archaeal communities from Monterey Bay, California, United States - M1 40m 21515 | ecosystem: Environmental > Aquatic > Marine > Coastal | place: USA: California... | reverse complement strand
CTCCATTATCAATAGGACTTGCTTGTGGTATTACTGCTGCTGTATTAATAGTTTCAAAAAGTAAACTATCTCCACTAAAAGAGTTACCATCTGTATAGTTACTATTTTCAAGACCTAGTCCATTATAATCAATAGCATGTCTTCCTGGTATATGGTAAGATGCTGATTTATCTCCAGTGTCATATACCCATCTAATAAAAAATGCATAAACTTCATCTCTAAGATATCCTGCATTTTTATTACCATCTTTATAATAAGTTTCAGGGTACTCTACAGAAACCCATTCAGAACTAATTAAATTTGCTAAAGGTTGATAATTAAAATCAAATTTACTTTTAGGACCAATTTTTAAAAGATATCTATTAGCCTCTACTATTTGTTCTGAAGTTTCAATTACAGGGTTTAATTGAAATATATTAGCAGCATTAGTATTTTCTAAACTTTCAGATATTTGATCTAATACTATTTTTTTAGTATTAATAGAATAATATCCTAAAATTTTATAATCAACAATACCTTTTATTATATAAGCTATAGATAATTCAAATTCATCAAAATGATCTGTATCAAGATCTTCAATGTTTATTTCTAATGATCCCTTACCATCTACTTCATTAAATACAGGTTGAACATATGAAAGTGAAAAATAATTTGTAACCTTTTGATTATTAATAGTATACGCTAAACCAACTGCATAAGATCCATTTAAAACTAAACCTTGTTGACTACCTATACTTAAATCAATACATGGAGTTTTAACTAAACTTGATAATCTTATTTTATTACAATTTAATTTATTAGTAGGTGAACATATTATACAACCAACTTCATCATTTTCTGGATCAATTACTGTATCAGTATTTATAGTAGTGCATTCTTCTATCCATTCCACACCTGGCCAAAGAATATTACCCGAAGCATTTCCATAATAATTAATAGTAGAAGTGCCATCTAAACCTCCTAACCAAATATAATCAAGATTAGGCCATAATTTTGGATCTCCAATATTTAAATATCTGTCAGGATTATTTCCATCTGCCCAATACACTTGCCAACTACAATCTTGTTTTTCTCTAGATGCTCCTGATATTAAATTAAATTTACTAAATTTTAAACACGCATCTCTAACTATAGGTCTATATCTAGAATACTCTTCTTCAAATAATCCAATTTCTGAAGTTAATACATCATTACCTTGAGCATCATATATTGCTGAATATATAATCCATTTACTTTCAAATAAAGAAATTGCTCCGATAATAACAGATTTGTGTGGAACTGTTATGTCTTCTCCAATGGTAACACTTAAAGCATTAGACTCTTCATTAGATAGTGTTCCCAAATCTCCTTCTCTAGTATTATTAGATGCATTTCTGGCATAATTCCACATGCCATCTTGTATAAAAGAAGGATCAGTATCTCTTGTCAATCCTTTAACAAAAGATCTAGTCTTATCAAGACTTGTATTTGGTTGTTTTTTTGCCATTATTATAATCTTGCACTTCTGTTTAAACTATAACCATTTAAAGGACCATATGATTTAAACATATCGTAATACCTACTATACATTGCTTTTCTATTAGCAGACCATATTTGTCTAAGTTCTGCAAAGTTTGGTGTGTTAACTACACTCTTAGCATTATTTCTAGCTCCTCTTAGTCTCTGCTCAATAAGCTGCATTCTTTGAGCAACGTCTTCACCATTAATATACAAATTTTCAAGTATTCTAGATTTAAATGCATATTCATAATATTCATTTATAAGATCATGATCAGGTACTAATAAATTACCTTCGTTATCTTCCATTTGACCTTGATAGTTTAAATAAACTTTTCCTGTTTGAAAAGTTGTAAAAAGAAAACCATGTTTAATCCAACCTTCTTGTTTAGTATTATAATATAAATTTGGGCAATCGCATTCAATATTTTGACTAGCTCTCATCTTTAAAGGATAAAGCTCATTGTATATAAAAGTTTCTCCTGTGTTTATAGTTTGAATGAGCTCATAAGATTCACCTTTAGAGTTCATAAAAACTCTAGGTTTAGTTAATGCATTTCCATAGGGTTGATTAGAGTCATGTGTTAAACATGTACCTGAGTTACCCTTATCGTCACAACAAGGTGTAGGGTTAGATGTGTCACATGGATCAGGAACCTGTGCTGGAAAGTCACTATATGTTTCAGGAATTCTACCATCAGTAATTTTTACTTCACGCATTGTAGTGCCTCCAGCTAAACCATCATATCCTTGATTTTTTGCAGAAGTTCTATCTCCACATATATAAGCAAAGTTAAATGTATAAAAATCATCAGGCAATTTTACTTTACCATGCGTTACATCTAAGATGATTTCTTTTTGTTGATTAATCCTAAGACCTAAATCATAATTAAGTTTCTTAGCAAGCTTAATAAGCTGCTGAGGCTCTATCATATTCTCTAAAGCTAATGAGCTTAAATCTACAGTTACATCTTCTAAAAGTTGATCAAAGGTTCTGTATTTTAATGTATAGTTATAATCCATTATCTAAGTGTATTTTGACCATCATCAGGCCCATCTGTTGGAACCTGCAATATCATACCAAGTTCTTTAATTACATATTGTTCTATTTCAGAAAATAAATAGTCAGGAATATTTAATGATTGATCCTGACGTATAAGACAATCATCAGAATCACAAGTCTCAACATCATTTTCAAAAATTGCTTCAATCTTAACTGCATCCCAAATTAAATTTGGAAAGTATAGGTATCCATCTAAAAACCAAAAATATTGTCGAGTGTTATATTTAAATGTAGTAGTTTTAGTCATAGAAACAAAAGTACCAGGATCAGTTCTAAATAATTCTACAGAACCATCAACTGAAGATACAGTCCTAAATATAGGTCCTTGAATACCTGTTAAAACTTCTGGTAACTTTTCTTTTGTTCTTTTAAAATAACATCCTGAGTATACTCCATGACAGGCAGCATCTACTTTATCTACATCAATAAGTTCAACATAAGGCATTGTCCTAAAGATATTGCTAATCTTCATTAACCTAAGTTGATTATCCTCTCTCTTCATAAGAGATTGGCCGTATTTAATAATTGAATAATAAATTGTTCTGTCTGTTAAAAAAGGATCTTCTTTAACAGCTTTAAGTGTATTTCTTACTCTTGATATGGCTTCGCCAACTGTTGTGCTCATAGGTCAAATTCATTATAGTCTTTTAAAGCATGCTCTTGCTTTTTTAATCTTATCTCGTTAGCTACTTTTTTACTATAAGCTAATTTTAATTTTTGTTGTGGATCAACTACTATATAGTTATTCCAATTTTCTGGATATGTTTTAGCAACTGATCTTTTAAATTCTCTACAACCAGTAAATCCCCAAAACTCTCTGTTTTTAAACTTATGTTTTAAAGCACCATTTGTAAAAAAAATCTTAGCTAGTTTGCCATCACTTTCCCAATTTTTATTAGAAACTTTAACTCCATACTTTTTAGATTTAGCAAAATCAATATTTTTCTTTTTACTAGCCTGACAAGTTCCTATGAATAACCACCCTAATGATTCAGGAAGTTCTACTCCATTTCTTTTATCAATTACAGTCTCATAAACTCTTTTGTTAAAAGATTTTATTATTGATCTTAATTCTTTATCCTTTAAGTTTTTATACTTAGGATATTTTTTTCTAAATCTGTCAAAGAACTCTTTATTTAGAACTTCATAAGTGTCTGCTCTAAATCTTGGAGCTTGTAAGTTTGGTTTGTTAAATGTTTCCATACTACTTAAATAATATACTAAAAATTAATGAGATTAGCAAGTTAAACAAATATACTGAAAAAAGAAAACCCCCACTAGTGTGAGGGCTTTCCCGTTGTTAGCCACAGAAACCAACAAACTGCGACAATATTTATTATCCTATCATTAATAGATCAGTAACATCTGTTGAACTACTTATAATTGAAAATGATGTTGCATCTATCATAGATACGGTTACAGCATCTGTTACATCTACAAGACCGTTAAAACATCTTACACTAATGTAAGTTTCATTTAAAGTATGAGCAATAATATCTAATGGATCACCTGATATATAACTAACACCTGTTATCAATTGTCTTTGTACATCTGCAGTTACAGTTACTGCACCAGATCCAGTATCTATTGAAATTCCAGAACCTGCTACAATTTCTGTTACACCAGAATTAGCAATAGTAATGTCATCTCCTGTACTTGTTAATGTCACACCAGTGCCTGCATTAAGACCTTTTACTACTAAATCAGCTCCTGTGCCATCATTAACTAAAGTTTCAGTACCTCCAGCACTTGCTAATGTAACTGTTGAAGCGCCATCAGCATTAACTAAAGGACTTGCAATAGTACCAGCTCCTGAAAGTCCAGCACCAATTGTTAATCCTGTAAATGCAACTCTCATTGCTAAAGCTGTAGTATCAACATCAACATCAATACTTTCTCCCGAAAGAACTGTAAATGTATCTCCTGGGTTTGTTGCAATTGCAGAACCTACAGAAGCCCATGTATATGTTCCTGGATCAGTATCAGTAATATCAAATTGACCAAAGTTATCTGCATTAACTACAGTACCAGGTACGGCTGATGCACCTGTTACATGACCATATGTATCAAAAGTAAAGTTGACTGATTGAATAAATGAGTTACCTGAATTATTACTAGATAAGTCAGTTACAGCAGATGTATCTTCATGAGATACAGTTACTGTTCCTGCTACAGCATCAGCTGCTACATCAATCCCAGGTCCAGCTAATACTTTTGCTAGTATTTGATTTGTAATAATAGGAGCAACCCATATTTCAAATGCAGCCATATCAGCAGACACTGTATAAGTTGTTACATTTGTAACAGGATCTGTTGTAGGTACTACATCAATAAATGCACTTCCATCTACTACACTTGCAGGTGGAGCTACAGTACTGCATATATAATTTACTAATTTAGTAATTACTGTATCTAAATAATCATTTCTTGAGATTACTGTGTCAGTATTACATACAAGATCAACTCCTGTATAAACAATACACTGAGTATTAAAAACCTCAGAGCATGCTGGTGGACAAGTCTGAGAAACTACATAAGTTCCAGAACAGCCGCAGCTAGGGGTATTACAATTTGAACAAGCCATTTTTATTTTATTTTAATTTATATATATAATTTTTTATTTTTTTAATAGCAACTACTAGTTGCTGTAGTTGATGAACAATCTACAAAAGCAATTAATCCATCTAATGTTGCAAAAAAGCCTCCTACTTGCTGTTCATCTCCTGCATCACAAGTTAGAGGCCATGTTAAATCAGTGCCTGCTGAATTAGGAAATCCTGATTCAGCTATAATATTACTTGCTCCTGCAGCAGGTAAATTTTGTATATCAGTGTCAGTATTTATAAAGTTAGGTATATACTCTCCTGTTCTAACATTAGAATTTATGTATCGTAATGTAGATGAACCTACTAATGTATTAGTTCCTGCAGAAATTTCTTGATTTTTTAATGTAGAAAAAAAGAGTATTCCTGATGATTTAATTCCAAATCTACCTACAGAATTTAATATAGTGCCATCATTACCAGATCCAACATTAATACCTCTACTAAATAAAGTAGGATATTGAAATAAATAATTTCCATCTAGATTTTCTACAGCACTTAATACACTGGTAGGTATAACGCTTGTATTCTCATTCCAAAAAACTGATCCTCTAACAACATCTAATGTTACAGACCCTGTACCACTAGTTGCAGGACCTACACCAGTAAGACCATTATAATCATTACTAGCTGTAAGAGGTACTATTGTATCATCTACCCCATAGTTTCTAGCTAAGGGTATCCATGCAATTCCTCTAAAATGAATTTGATTTCCTACTCTTCTACATTGTGGTATAACGCTAAGAACTGATCCACTGTACCAATTAAATCCTACTAAATTAACCCAACCTGTATCTTGAATTTTAGCAGTTAACTCATTACCTGCCGTTAAATTTAAATTTACAGTATTTGTATCTGCTACTGTAATTGTAAAAGCATTAGTAGATAAATATGTAAATATATCACAAAGTGAAATCCATAGATTATTTACAGCATCTGCTACAGTACTATAACTAGCATCATCAACCCATGTGCCCGCATATCCTATAGACATTTGAGTACCAGTTGTTAAACTAACACTAGTATCTGTTATACATGCTCTACCTACAGCTGCAGTTAATTCAGTTGCACTACCTGTAGCAGCAACATATCCACACCAAACATTATTTATATATTCTTCTAAAAGAGTATCAATTTGATTAGAAGTTCCACTTAATAAACTTCCTATTTGACATCCAATAGTAAAACTTGGTAAAGTTAAAGTAGGTGTTGGAGCATTTTCTAATATTGTAATTCTTGTTATAATATCAACTAATTGATCATTTATTAAGCTTACTTCTGTAATTAGATTACAGATTCTTTCTCCAATAAGTTGAACGTAATCTACTAGTTGCATTGTTCTTTGAGTACCTATAACAAAACATTCTGCTACTGATACTACACAATCTGGACAACCTGAAGCTTCTTTAGATGCTGGTGTAATACCTTCATTTTCACAAATCTGATTAATCAAAAATTGAATAAGAGCTTGAAAGTCATCAGGACCACAAGCTTGTAAGTTAAAACATGATAAATCGTAATTAGAAACTTTTAATGTATCTAATACTGTACAAAGCTCTGTTGCTAACTTATTTATTACATCTGAAACAGTATCTCCAGTACATAAATTTATACAAGAAATATCAGGTCCCTGCCAAACTACGCAGTTTGAAGAGATAGGGCTACAAGGCTTATTATCTAAATTTAACGGTTTCATACTTTCTGTTATTTATAATATACAAATTATTATTAAGAATTGCAAGAACAATTAGACCCAGTCTTACCACAACAATCTGTTGTTGGTAAACATTTAAATTTAGGATCATATAATGCTTGTAATTCTATTAGTTCTTTACTTATCATCCATTTTTCATCTAGTTCAGGACAACAGTTAGATATACCATATCTTAATGCTAATGCTTCTTTATAAGCTATTTCTGCAAAGTTACATGTAATCTTATCATATTTTTCAGAAGAACATATAGGAGTATTATACCCTGGTTTTATTTTTCTATCATTAGGAAAATACTGTACACAAAATCCTACTTTATCTCCTAACTCATTTTCAAATACATTGCAATCTCCGTAAAAATTAAATATACCTTCAGGATTAACTGTATTATCCCATCTTTGAACACAATATCTCAAAGAAGAATGTCCAGACTTTACTGTAGCAGTAACTTCAGAATCACCATTAGCATTTATAAAAGTATATGTTTGATCTTCCGTAGTATTATTAAATACAGTTGAGCATTTTGGAGTAGTAGATCCACAAGTAGAACAATCTGTAAAATCTAAAGTTAATACAACTTCTTGAAAATTTGCAGGTTCGGTTAAGGGAGCATAAAGACTAACTGTATAGCACCCTGTACATCCATCTATTTGAATTACACTACCTACATATCCAGATAAATTAGTTGAAGTAATAATTACAGGAACACTGCTTGCAGGGTCACAATCATCTAATTGATAATATGTTGTTAAACATGTTGTGCAATTTGTAAATAGTAAAGGTGTAGCTATTGTAGTTTGACTAGGAGGTTGATAATCAATTTGCTCTACACTCCAACATGCACAATCATCTTTAAGAACATTTCCTACATATGCAGACAAATCTTGAACACTATAAATTACTTCATTTGCATTTTCACAATTAGTAAGTTTATAAGCTATTGTACCTATACATTCATCACAACTAATATAACTCCTTATAATGGTTAAATCTAAAGGACAATCACAAGGTGATGTTTCAGTAACAGTCCAACAACCTTCATAGCCTGCTAATACAACTACTGAATTTGAATTAACATATTGTGATAAACTTTGTAATGTTGATGTAATAGTAGAATCTTGTGTAGGATAAGCTGTAGGATCACAATTAGTTAATAAAAAACATTTATCTGGACATTCCTTATCTACACAAAGACCATGTTGAATAATAACAGCTGAAGGCTGTAAAGGAACTTGTTTTGCTAAAGGAGGAGTTTGTGAACAAAACTTATCTGGAGCAAATGTAAGTTGAGGATTTCCATCACAATCAATGTATGAAACTACTCCTGGAGCACTAATTACCTCATAACAATTACAATCACATGGATCAGCACTACTGTTAGTTATTGTTAAGTTATTTACAGGATTTGAACAAACTCCTTCATTTATTTGAACTAACCAAGAATCTGTAAATCCTTCTAATGTAACATGATTCCCAACAACACTTGCAAAAACTCCTGCAGTACTTTGAATTGTTGTTCCATCACAGTTAGTAAGTAAATAACAAATAGATGTACATTCAGGGCATGCTTCAATAGCTTCTGAAGATTCACAGTCTCCTTTAAATACAAATGTTAATTCAGCATTAGCATCAGGAGGATAAAATAAAAGATCATACTCTGCTAAAGTAGCAGGAGCACCTGATAAGCCATCTCCAACTACCCCTATTGACCAAGTATAACATTGATTAGGAATTAATGGGTAGCCTGGTATAATAGAAGTAGATGTTGAAATATTTACAGGAGTATAAGTTTCTACACCATTATAGTTATTAATATTAAATGATGGCATTGAACCTCCTTGACTTCCACCTACATAAGGTTCACCTCTAAAAAATATAGCATCTCCTTCACAACAAGGATCTGCTTTTATATAATATTGACCTGTTTCGCAATCTGTACAAGTTACTCCATCATTACAATCAGTTGCTTGTATACCTCCACTATCAAGAACAGGATCTATTAAACTTGCAAGTACCGTATTATAAGCATCATTAGTAACCCCTCTGAAAGTTAATTTATAACAATAACCTGGTTCAACAATATATTCTGGTTGAGTAAGATCTACACTATTAAGATTAAGAGGAGCAGCTATATCAAAATCATATATACCATTTGGCAGTATAGATAATTGAGGTATTATTATAAGAATTTGACGATCTATGTTGCAACAATCCTGTAATAAATAATAGTTTTGCATTTTATTTTATAAATTTATTTAAGTTGGCTTGTTTTAGTTTTGCTTCATATGTTGCTATACATGCTGAACATACTTGTTTTTTATCTGATGCTGTTCTTCTTTGACATCCGCATGAAAGAACTTTACCACAGTTTAAACATTTTGATCCTGCTGCCATAATTTGTTGGTTTAATTTGGTTTAACAATGTCTACAATCTAATTTATTTAAAAGTTTTAAAGCATAATTATAAAGTGTCATTCCCTCTTGTTGACTATGACAAGTTTCTACTTTAGCTTTTGCTGCATCTAAATACATTCTAATCAATCTAAGATGTCTTAATTTATCTTTAACAGATGCAGGTGGATCACAATCTGCTACATCTATATCACACAAGATTTTTTGATAAAGATCCATTGCTTGAGTCATCCTTAAATGATTATATTCTACATAAACCATATGATTTGGGTCTACTACATATTTTATTACATATATTCCATCAGGTAAGTTTACATATGATTGGTCGCAATTTTCTGTTTGTAGTCCTAAATCACATCCTGTTAAATTGCAAGATGATTCAGGTTGAAAATGTACTTCTGTAGCATAAGTATATCCTGGAACTGTAATTTGAAGTTTGGGTTCAAAAATAGCAACTTGTGGAGAATATACACTTGTATCAAAAATTTTAAAGACACAAGGATTTCCTACACTAGGTATTTCTAAACTTAATACATGATTTGCCATATTGATAAATAAAAAAAGGGAGAGGAGAAAATAAATCTCACTCTCCCTTTAATGAGTAATTAATTATATTATACTACTACAATACTAGCAGCAGCACATGGAACACCTGCTTCAGCAGTTTGTTCAACACAGTCATTACCAACAGCAGCAGTTACAGCATCAACATCATCCTTAAGATCTTTCAATGCTCCAGCAGCTAGTGTACCTGCAGGACCAGCAATCTCAAGTAAATATTGATCATTGTCAAATGTACCTGAAGGATTGTTATATCGTGGAATGCTATGCAAAATAAACAATCTGTCATAAGATGCAGTTCTATCAACTTGCCCTGCTCCTGTACCTAACATATCATTACCTTGAGTAATTTCACGTATTCTAAGATCAGTTGCAAAGTTAACTTGTCTGTAAGATTCTGATAAAATAAAATCTCTAGCAACAGTTTCACCTAATCCTTCTGCTTTTCTACCTTTACACTCATCTACAATACATACTCCAGTAAACTCACATGGATCACCATTCAAGTCAACTTCAGAAGCATATAATCTTAAAGGCTCAGTTCCGTAGAAATCTGAAGGTTGGAAAGTACAATCTCCAAACTTAGTATCTTCATAAGCACCAACTAATGTCAATCCAGCACACTCATCAGTGTAAGCAGCAGGAGTATAAGCATCTGTAGTTGTTGCAATAACTGTAGCTGGAGCAACTAAACCTAATTTAGTATTAGTAGCAGCAACACCGTTAGCAAGTACTGTAGCAGAAGTTCCTTCAGGATATACTAAAGTTGCACCGTCACCAATAGCACCAGCAGCACCAGCAGCAGATACAGTAACTACAGGAATAATAAATGGAGCAGAATTATCTCTACCATTAGGTCCAGCACCTGTTAAAATAACACTGTCTGAAATTTGCTCTGCCCAAGAAAGAAATACAACAGCTGGGTTAACAGCTACAGGAGCAATTGCGTCATCTGCACAACATCCTGTGTAAGCAGTAATTTCTTGGTATGCTTGATGATTCAGCATTCTTAATGCTGGAGACCCTTTAACATCTATTCTCAAGTGATAATTTTCACCACATAAGAACGTTGGGCAGCAATCAGCTGTACCAGTAGTATATGGTGTAGTACCAATGTGCAAGATAGATTGTTGTGCATCATGAGCAGTAACACCCCATACTTTAGAAATAAATTTAGGATTAATTCCTTTTGATTTAATTGATTCTTTGTACCCTCCGTGGAAAGGTCCGATTTTATCATTTACATAAGGAGCACCTGATGCAATAATAAATTGACATTTTGATGGAGTAGCCACATCTAGTGGAGCCCAAGTCTTTGCATCATACAAAGATAATTGTCCTGAAGTTAGTGCACCACTGGAAGCAGTAGGTGTAGCAGGTACAGGATCAACATAAGAAGACATTACAAATGTCTTTCTAAAAGCGTTGTTAAAATAAGCCATTTTTCTTTTTTTTAAATTTTATAAATAAATAATATACTATAATATACTAAAAGTTTTTTAATTAATCAAATTAAGATTAATTATTTCTTTCAGCAGTTTGACTACCTCTTGGATATTGTACTGGTGATTCTATATCTCCAGCTATTATACTTACTGCTTCATCAATAATTACTTCAATAATATCATCTTTAAATTCAGATTGAACTTCTGTAAGTGATTCTACATTAGTATATGGATCTACACAACCTTGTATTTGAATTTTTCGTGGTTGTCTGTAGTAAGTTAAATCAGCTTGTGATATTTCAAATTCATTATTAGTATAAATATGAACTTGATTATTAATTAATGTAGCAAATGTTTCTGCCCACTCAAATGAAGGTTTCTTAGATTTATCTCTTAGCAATTGATTTAGATTACCTTCTTCTGCAAGATATACTGTCATTCTTCTATCATCACAGCAATCTTTACAAGCAAATACATCTACCCTTTTAAACTGCAAATAGTTTTCAGGAATAGTACCTAAGAAATAATCTTTTTTATCTATTAATGAAAGTTGATTATCAGAAAGTAAAACTTGAAGATCATCTTTTCTTCTAGTAGATTGTTCATCACCTTCTTTAACAATGTTAAGTCCATGCAACTGTCTTCTACACCATTCTACTTGTGCTTTATTAAAAGCCTCAACAACTTGCCAACATTCTATATTATCATAGTCTTGACTATCAAGCTTGTTAATCCTTTGTTTTAATTTTATGACTATTGTACTGTTTAACATTATTTCTTTTTCTTTTTCAATTTACTTAATGTAATCGCAAATCTAGCACGTTGAGCAGTCTTACCTTTACCCTTAGCTTTTTCTCTAAGCCAAGACTTTTTAATTCTCTTATTCTTTGTATCATAACCACCTTGTCTTTTAGCAGTTGCTGTAAGAGAACCTGGCTTTTTAATTGCCTTCTTGATATTTAACTTCTTCTGTGCCATCTTTAATAATCCCAGTAGATAAAGATTTGATCATCTGTTTCTTCTGGTTCCTCAAAAGTTTTACTCATATAGTAATATACAAAAAAATCATTAGCATTTCCACCTTCTTCTTGCTTTTCTCAAACGGCTATTTGGATCTTTAGCTGCTTTAGGAAACTTTTTCATTTGACCTGCAGATCTTGCACAATAACTTTTTTTTCTAGCTCCACCACCTGGTTGAGGTGCTTTAAGATTAGAACCAGTTTTACGGTTAATGCTTTTACGACCCTTAGCAGTAAGACCACCTTTCTTAGACTTACAACCATTCTTGATTGTACAGCCTTTCATAGCTCCTTTTTTCTTAGTACTTTTTTTAGTTGAAGCCGCCATTATCTTTAAACTTCTGATATAGTTTATAACCTCCTACTCCCGCTCCAACTGTAGCTGCTGCGCCTGCTACTTTTCCAAGAGCTTTTTTTAGTTTACCACCACGTTTACCAAATTTCTTTTTACATTTAGGTTTACCAGGTTTTCCGCATTGTTGTGCTCCTCCTTTTTTCATGTAGTTATCATAACTACTCATCATTGCACCTCTTTTAGCTTGCTTAAGATCATTAAAGTATCCTAGTACTTCTGCAGGATTTGTTTTGTTATTTGCCATTATTTCTTCTTTTTAGCTTTAGGTTTAGTATGGGTATAACCTTTCTTTTTCATACGGGTGTGATCAGCCATAACTTTTGCTTTATAACCTTTTCCTGTTTTAGGATCATACATCATATGAGCTTTAAACTTCTTCTTAGCAGCACTTTTTTTAGCACCACCTTTTTTCATTTTAGTCACATCCTTAGTCATTACTTTTGCGTAGGCCATTACTTTTTCTTTTTAGTTGTTTTTCTTTTTCTAATAGCACTGGTTCTTTTACCCATACCAACTTTTTTCTTTTCTGCAACAGCTTTAGCCTTTTGTGACTTAGACATAGAACCCCAAGTTCTAGGAGTCTTGCTAGAAACTTTTTTACTAGGTCTACACTTCTTAGTTTTTTTATTCTTAGAAGACCCGCAAACATTACCCTTTTCATCAGTCCACTTTTCTTTGAACCAACGTTTAAGATCTGCACCTTTTTTTGTCTTTCTAACTGCCACTACTTTTTCTTTTTACTCTGACCAGCTTTCTTTTTTCTACACTTAGCAATCATACCACTAGCATAAGCTGATGGAAAAACTTTATGAGCTCTCTTAGCTGCATAATAGCAAGAGTCTTTTTTAGTTTTACTTTTTGCTTTAGCTTTCATTTTGGCCATGTTACTTTCTTTTAAGTGTTTTCCGTCTAGGTAAAGTTTTTTTAGGTGTAGGAGCTGATTTGCCAGCTATAGTCTGTAGTTTTTTAACTTCAGCCATAGCAGCTTTTTTAACATCAGCCATTAACTTAGAATCCTTTTGAATCTCTTGAGCTCTTTGTAAAGTACTCATTGCTGAAGCTACTTCAAACTCTCTCATTTCTTTTTTACTCATCATAATGAACCTCCATTTCTTAGTTGTCTTCCTTGTATAGTTCTTGGATTATTAGAATACTTAGGCATCTTTTTGCCACATCCACATCCTCCACCATACTTCATGATAGAATCTGGACCTGTTTCCATCATCATTCCAGCTCTAGCCTTTTTAATTCCTCCAGTGGTATAATCAAATTTCTTCATAACTTTTATTTTTGTCTTCTAAAAGATCCTTTTTTATAAACCTTACCACAAGAACCACCACGCTTCATTTCATAACCATTCATGGCTGATGTTAATGCAGGTTTAGCCATTGTAGACCCACCGTCTCGTTTATAACCTTTTTTCTTAAGTGCATCAAATAGTGCTTGACCACCATCTTTGTAGTATTTCATTCCTGACATAATATATATTTTTTTATCAATTAACTTTTATATTTTCTTGGTTTAATTGTTTTTTTAGCTTTTGGTTTAGGAAAAGGAGCAGGAATAGGATTAGGTTTTGGAAAAGGATTAGGTTTTGGAGCAGGTCTAGGCTTTGGAGTAGGCTTTGGAATAGGCTTTGGAGTAGGTTGTTTTCTTGCTACTTTTGACTTTGCACTTGATGTTGATCCTCCTGATCTTCCACCTGTTGCACCTGAAGATGTAGATGTAGATTTACGCTTACTAGTATTATTACTATTACTTGTAATTTTAGTCTTTTTAGTAGAAGTGTTGTTACCAGCAATTCTTCTATCACCTCTTACATTAATATTCTTTTCTTTACTTCTAGCTGAACCAATAACTGCAGTTGCTCTTTTAGTACGGTTGTTTTTCTTAGTAGTAAGATTTTTATCCGCTGCAGCTTTAGCTTTAGAAGTTGTAACTTTACGGCTAGCCTTACCTTTATTTTTTATAGCCTTTTTTGCTTGTTTAACTTTAGTTAGCTCTAACTTTGCCTTTTCTTTTGCGGCTTTTTTCTTAATCCTTTTTACTGGGTCTCCCATGGCTTTAATTTATTTTTTTATTAATTAACTTTTCCAATAATTTTCACATTCTTTAGTTAAATCATCTAAAATATCTTCATTAAGAGGATTTTTTAAGAACTCAACTACATCAGAAACATTTCTTCCTAACATAGCATTCTTTTTATTGTGATAAATATGTCCATCACTCTTAGTAATAATATACTTAAAAAAACTGGAATCTTTAACAATACTTCTAATTTTTAATGTTTCCATGTCAGATTCTACTGTATCTAAAAATTGAGTTACTGCTCTTTCCATATTGCTTTCAGCTCCTTCTCCATGAATGTGTGTATCCATATTTTCATATAAAACATCTAATGGAGTAGACTTTTTGTACTGTGTACTACTTGCATCTACAACTTTTGCTACATAAAATAATTTAGTACTATTTTTATCAAACAATTTTTGTAGTTCAGATAGCGCTTTATTTCTAAGTTTTTTATATTCAGTTCTACTAGATACAGTTTCTGCGTCTTTATCTAAATAAAACTTAGGTGGTTTTGGTTTTGATTTTGCATCTTCATAACTTTTTGCAATTAAAGAAAACCCTCCTGCCTCAATAGCATGTAATTTAATTCTATCATAAGGATCATTCATATTAAGAAACTTAGTTTCATTTCCTATACTTAAATCTATCTTATTCCAAAATTCATTGTTATCTGGTTTTAATAACTTTACTTTATTCCAAAAGTCTTTATCTTCTGGGTCAAGTATATTAGAAGCTAATTCTGCTTCTAAATCTGCAACAGATTGTCTTATCTGTTTTACTCTTGCTTCTCTTTTTTCTTTTGAAAGTTTTTTAACTTCTGGAGCAAACTCATTAAGACCTGTTAGATATCTATTAATTCCATTGATCTCTAGACATGCTAACTGCTCTTGATGTTTTATTCCATCAAATAAACTTAATCCATAATTTTCTAATCCCATATTTTCTGATCGTGCATCAAAATATGGTTTAATAGAGATTTTTGATTCTCTACTTGCTGATGGTGTTTCCACCATTGTAAATTGTTCTTTTGCCATTGGTTTTGTTTTTGTTGATTATTATTTTGTTGGTTATTAAAAAAAAAGGGAGAGGAAAAGCCCTCCCCCTTTTAAGAATTTATTGTTTAGATTAGAATGATCCTCCAGTAACTGGGTTTCTCATTACAATCTTCAATACCTTAGTTGGATCTTTTACCCAAATTGCAGGCATTGTTTGTGACATCATGACGCGGTAACCATTGAATTGTCCAGAAGACTGGAATCCTTGGCTACGTCCCATGTAGTCCATTGTACCATTTTGATACCACCACTTAAGTTGATTATCCCAAGACAATTTCAATAAGTAGATATTGTCATTAGTATTATCAGTGATGTCAAAGATAATGAATGAATAAGAAGATAATGGGAATCCATCAATGATTGGGTTCTCAATATCATTAGTATTTACATTATCAAATGCTGGGTTAAGTACAAACTTAACATTAGCAAGGAAAGGAATTACATAAGAAGTGTAAGCAAATCCAAAGTTCAAGTCCATACCTTGACCAGTGATAGCACCGATATCAGCAGCTTGAATTACAAGACCTGAAGCAACTGCTTCTCTCTTGATAGCTTCATTTACCATTCTCATTCCACCCATACCAGTTTGGACAATCAATTGTCTACTTGGATCTGGACCTTGGAATTCAACTTTACCGTTAAAGAAGTTATAAATCTCAGAACGGAATAGATCAAGGTTAAAGTTGTTCTTGTTATATACTCTTTTGAAAGAGTTATCAAGTTGTTGCCAAAGACCTACAGATAATCTCAAATCATCTGGTCCGTCTTGTCTAACTCTACCACCTTGTCCCCACATTAGGTAGGACTCAATGTCATTTGCTACTTTTGTTAAGTGAGCAGCTTCCATTTGTGTAAGGAAAGATCTAGAAAGATCACCATTATCAAAGGCTCTTTTTACACCCTCTTTACCCATTTTAGATACCATATCATCTAGTGATGCTACAGAAGGATCCATGTTATCTCCTGAAGATCTCCAGATCTCAGTTACTGGTACAGTACCATCAGCATTCATTCCACCTTTGATCATAAGATCAGCTCTAGAAGAAACTGAATAGTGAACGTGTGCTTCTGCCCCACCTACATAGTTGTAGAATTCACGGAAACCTGTTCCTGTAGTGATGTCAGAAAATCTTTCTCCATACTCACCTCTTGCAGAACCTTTTCTAAAGTACTTAGTTCCATTTTCTAAAAAGCGAGAATCAAAAGTTGCAGAGTTGTTATTGTTAACCATCTGCACAGTGTAGATAAATCCATCACCTGTAGGAAGAATATCCTCATCAGTAATGTAAAGTTCAGCCCCATTGTATTTGTCATATGTGATGATATCACCATGTCCAAATTCTCTGCAGCTCATCTTAATGCGGAAAGTAGTACCATCTGCACCTCTTGTATCTGCTAATGAAGGATCAATGTCTTCAACAACATAAGGAAGGTCTCTAGATACTGGTGTTTGCCACTTATACTCTCCACGAGCATTATCTACTTCAATTACATTCTTTCCACCAAAGCTAGACATTTGATAAAGAGGCATTTCAACTTTCTGAGACATTGCCCATAAGTCCACTGGACCTAAGTCCATTGGTTCTGCATCTTTCAACATGTTAACCAAGTGGTAAGAATCTACGTGTGAACTTGCGCTGTACGCTGTATCCCGTAGAAAGATACCATTGTTTAAAACTGGAGTTGCCATTTGTTTTTATTTGTTTTTATTTGTTTACTAATTAAAAACGTTTGAACATATTGTTCTTACGTTGTATTGTTGGTTTTCTTGTTGGTTGTTGTCTTCTTCTATTATTATTATTAGAATCTTGAATAGATGAAGAACTATTTTTTTGTGACTGAGCAGTCTTTAATTGCCTAACTGTTTTTTCTACAGCATTTTTAGATCCTTGATCTTTTATTTTAGTTTTATAACCATCTGGATCAGATAGTAGCCATAAAGCTTCTGCAATTAAATCATGTCTTGGTTCTACAAACTGATATTTTTCAAGTAAATGCCCTAATAAATTAGTAGGTTTACCTGATATAGATGGATAATTAGGTTGAACTAAACCAGAATATAAATGATTTTGAATTTTTTTATCTAGTTTTATTTGACCTAATGTACCTTCTGATAATGTATTATATACATTGTCCATATATTGAGCGGCAGCTTCTTCTTGTTGAGATTTTTTATGTTCTTGCTCTGCTAGTTTTTGGGCTACTATTTTTTCTTGCATTTTATCCAACTTTGGTTTAAATTGGTTAGCTTTTTTACTTAGTCTTTCAGTATCTGCCCAAGTTTCAATTTCTTCTTCTATTTCTTCACTAGTTCCAAAATTAGTTGCTGTTAAATATTGTCTTGCAATTTCAGCTTGATGATTCTCATCTTCTGGATTTAATTCCATAACTTCTTCAACATGTGAAAGAGTTCTAAATAATCCTTTTAAATCTTGACCACCATCAGCAACATATTTTGCAGCTACTTGAAGTTCAGAAGGAAGTGATTCAAAAAACTCTTTAGGAGTATTTTTTCTTATCGTAGCTTCTCTTTCTTGAAAATTAGCTTCAAACAATTCTCTAAAGTCTTTAGTACTGTATTCTGATAAATCTTTATCATCATCAAATGCAAAAAGAGTTCCTTCTTCAATCATTTTAGAAGCCAACTCTTGCAAACCATTCTTATCAGTTTTACGTCTGCCTGGTTTATTTTCTACAGTTTCTTCTTCTGTAATTGCATCATCTAATTCAGCTAATGCTTCATCTACTAAATCTTTAGTATCTACAGGAGTTTCAACTTTTTCTTGTTTTTCAGTTGTAGTCTCAGTCTTGTCAATGAACGTTGTGTCAAGTTCTTCTTTTTTAGAAAAAATATTTGACTTTTTATCTTCTATTTCTGGTTCAACTTCTTCTGAAGGTAACATTACACTTTCAGCACCTGGTTGACCAAAAATTTCATCTAAATTTACTTCTACTTCCTCTACCGTTGTAGAGTCTTGCACTTGAGTTTCCTCATTTAATTTTTCTGCCATTTGTTAGTTTTTGTTGGTTATTACTTTAATATACTAAAATAAATCTTAAAGATTTAGAATTCTTTACAATTCTTTATTAAAAATTTTGCATTATATAGCTAAATTATTTTTTCTTATTATCTTTAGAAGATTTAAAATCATATTTATTCTTATTTTCTTTAGCAATTTGCAGTTGAGTATTAGCAATATCTCTTTGAGCTTGAATTCTTTGTTCTTCAACATTTATTTTTTGAGAATGCTTTACCATATCATTTGCTTGCCTTTGTCTTTCAACTTGAGTTTGTTGTTGATATTGTTCAGTTTTACGTATATTATTCATTGCATCTTGATAATCGGATTGCTGATTTCTATTTAAATCAACTGTTGACCCATATCCTGCAGCTCTAATTTCAGCAATAAGAATATCTTTTTGTCTATCTTTTTCTTTTTCCATAGCTTGAGAATCAATTTTCATTTTCTCTTGCTGTTGCTGTGCTTGAAGTTGTTGTTCTTGCATTTGCTGCTCTTGTTGCATTTGCATTTGTTGTTGCTGCTGTTGTTTTTGTTCAGAATCTTTCATGGCAGCATTAAGTTCAGCAATAGAATCTGATTGAACAACTTTTCCTAAATCATATATAGAAGCACCAGTAGTATTGTTTTGAAGAGCCATTTGTTTTAACTGTTCTAATATTGATCTATGATTAGCTGTTGTAGATGTAAAAATATTAAGATCTCTCATTAACATATCTATACCATTAATCTCAAAATTAACTTTTTCATCTGCACTTGTAATATATGTTAACCTATTAGAAGGATTTGTGCTATGATAATATTGTGAAAGATCAGTACGCATTTGATGAACTCTTGGCATTAAATAATCACAATGTTGAATAAAATATGTTTCTGTTTGAGCATATGATGCATTAGCAGCTTGTTCTACACCTGTAGCTGTCATTTGAGATAATTGTTGACCCATTCTTTGTGGATTAACACCAATTGTCTCATAAGCTTGTTGTTTAAAATAATTTGCTAATTGAATTCTAGACATCAATCTATTAGTTTGATCTAAATCTAATTTTTGAAAATGTTGAAAGTTTAATGCATTTTCTGTATTTGTAATAGAAGTATCTAAAGGTAACATTCCAAAATCTTTCATTGCAACATAAGCTTTAGATAAATTACCTTTACCCCAATCTTCTCCTAAAGAATGTTGTGGTAATGTATTCTGATCTAACATAATTACAGTACCTAACTCATCAACTAGAATATCTGCAATTTGGTTATTTACCATATTATAACCAATTTGAAAAGGTTTCATTAAATCTACAAGTGCTGTAGATTTAGTATTTCTATCTGAAAATACAGCACCTTCTACAGGAAGTTTACATCCATATAAGTTATTGTCACCTTTAAATTGAAATTTTAATTTACCAGGATTTTTCTTATCAATACCTATATACATAGGTGTAAATCCTGAAGGATTATTCATACCCCAATAGCTTGGGACATTAGGTCCTATTTTAATGCCACCCCAAACTTCATTAATCCAAATCCATTCTATGTGTTCACCAAATACTAAATTATCTTTAGTTTTGTTTTTAAACAATCTATTATCATATATTGGTTTATCTGTAATTTTATAATCTTCTGTAATAACTTCATTTAAAACTTCACCTTCATCTGTAATTTTAGTTAAGTGACCAAGTTTTCTTTGAGACTTCCAATAACATGTTGTCACTCTTAATAAATAAGCACTTCCATCATCTTGATAATCTTCTCCTTGTGAAAGTATTCTATTTACAATATCATCTCCATCTGAAACTGTACTATCACCCATAAAGCTAGTATATTGTCTCATTGCTAAAGAAGGTCTTTGTGTATTCCATTCATGAGATTGAGTTGGATCATAAAAACTTCCATCATTTTGAATTCCTCCAATACTATAACCAGCTGCTCTTATTGGATATATTGCTTCTAAAGCTTCTAATTGCTTTTCAGTCATAAGATATCCATACTTATCAATTACATCTGATGTTGTAAGCATATCTGTTTTACCAACCCAGTTACAATCAGAAATATATCTTGAATCAGGAGATTTATGATAAAAGGTTAATGCTGGATTCCAAAGTTCAACATCATAATCATCTTCCATCATTCTCATATGCCAAAACTCTCTATCAGTAATAAGCATATCCCTAAAAGCTCTTTCTTCTAGTTCTTCTAATCTAAATCTTTCAACGTCTACTTTGTGTTGATGAGTAGCCCATTCTTCAATCATAGATCTGTAACTTTTTTTAAAGTACATTTCTATTTCTGGAAGTGTTTTTAAATTATCTTGACTTAATTGTTGTTGCGCTTCTTCTGATTCTGGATCTAAACCTTGAGCTAGCAAAGCAGACATTGTTTTTACTTTAGCTTGATTTACTAAAACATTTTCTACTTCAACTCTTTTTTGTTCAAGCATTTCATTATAAGAAAATTCATCTACAGCACGATATGAAAGCTTTGTTGATCTTTTTGCAAACTCTGCTACAAGTACATTAACTACATTAGGTATAATAGGATAAAATTTAAGCTCTAATGCAGAACCTTCACTTTGATTATCAGTTAACATACTGACAATATCTCTAGACTCATTATCATCTTCTACTATATAATCAGTTCTATCTATATGCCCTTTAGCTAATTTATAATTTTTTAAAAGTCTTCTTGAATTTCTTCTAAGTTGTTTTAATCCATTCCATTCAAGCCAATCAAGATTCCAAGCTGCCCATTGCTCATCTTTTTTCTTAGATGATAAAAATTGAATAGGTTGTGTAATAGTACCCATTTTATTTTGTTCAACTTTAGCGCCTTTTTTTAACTGGAGTGCATTAAATACTTGCATAGTTATTATTTAATATTTTTAAAAGCAGATCTTTTACGATTACTACCTTTTATTTTTTTATTTTTTCTACCCATATGAGTAAATGGACTACTGTTTAATTTAAACAAATTTTCTGACTTTTGCAACTTTTTAGCTGCGTCATCCCTTATAATCTGCTTAGTATAACCTCTATTAGACTCTTGTATTCTCATAAAAGATACAAGTGCTACAAATGATACTAATCTATCTACGTTAACTCCATCTGCATATTCTTGCATTTCTTTTATTAACATAGGATCAGGAATTCTCTCTATTCCATAAGTTGTTTTAACTACTGTACCATCTTCTTTTGTTTCTTGATCTAACTCTTCTCTAATGTATTCAATAGCATAACTAAGCATGTGAGCCTTAAACATTGTTCCTGTATTCTTCCAACCATATTCTTGGAACACATTCTTATTAGCACCTAAATCTTTTAAAAACATTATTTGACTTTTTGGAACAAGATACTTTTGTTTCTTTCTACTTATCATATAGTTAATAAATAAAGAAATGTTATTCTCAATTACTGTCCAGGCATTGTACCATTCTATTATAAGTTCTAATCTCTGATGCGTTTGTTTTATATCATCAAATCTTCCGCACCATGCTGCTACTATTTTGCTTTGTTCAATGTATGTTTCAGTTTCTGTTCCTGTTACTTTAGTAACTTCTACAGAATTCTTCATTACATAAATAGAACATAATGAATCTGATGTTGTAGTCTTACCTTCTGCAACGGGGTCAATTGAAGCATAATAACTTCCAAAATCTGGTTTTTCTTTATTAGGTCTTTCCCAAACTACAAGACAACCTGTTTTATCTTCTGTTTTTTTATTTACAGGAAACTCTTTTATAGGTTGTCTATTAGTTTTTGTAACTGTAGGTTTACCATTAGCATCTGTAGATATATCTAAAAATTCATAGCCGTATTCCTTTTCCTCTATTCTTCTAGATTGTGCAGAAAGAAGGTGTGTAGGAAATATAGAAACAGATCTATTATCAAAAGCTTCTTTAATATTTCTTGGATGCTGAGATATTCTTAATTGATAATCTTCTGGAGCTAACTCTCTTTTCCAATCATCAAACTGTTGTTGTAAAGCTATTGTAGCTTCTTCTACATTAGAGTTACCATATTGATCTATATGAGGTGGCATAGACCACTGTTCTGGAATAAACAAGCCTGACATACCTTCAGTACCTTTATGATCTATTAAATTAGTTTCTACAGCATAAACATCTTTAGATGTTGGATTAAGAATCATATCTTTAAGT
>Ga0315320_10001032_pt1 | contig 22981 bp, 17 predicted proteins | sample M140m21515metaG_FD_203458 | JGI IMG/M metagenome (GOLD analysis project Ga0315320, IMG submission 203458) | Ammonia-oxidizing marine archaeal communities from Monterey Bay, California, United States - M1 40m 21515 | ecosystem: Environmental > Aquatic > Marine > Coastal | place: USA: California... | reverse complement strand
GAGCTCCTCGACGATGGCGTCGAGGAGCAGCCTCGGTCCGTGCGCGTCAACCAGGGAGACGTACGCGAACGGCCGGCCCAGCGCGGTGAAGACGTCGCGCACGATGGAGGACTTGCCCGTGACGGGGGGCCCGTGCACGAAGATGGGCACCGCGTGATCGTGGGGCGCGCCGAGCAGCCCGAGGAGCTGCCCGACCTGCTCCCGTCGCCCGGGCCACCGCGAGGTGAGCTCCCTCTGGATGGACGGGTCGGGGTCCGGCGCCGGTCCCGACATCCTAGCCAGCCACACACTCCCGTCCTTCGAGCTGTGACGCGACGGTGGTGGTCTGACGGTGACAGGTTTCAAACAGCAAGAGGTTGCGAAAGTGACAAAATCTATTTGGTTAAGGGCGTAGAGAGCATTTGGTCATAGATTTAACGCGTAAAGATCGTTTACAAGAAATCCAAGACGCGTCTATGGTTAAACACCCACCAACCGGCGGCGACTATCCGAGCCGACGCCAGCCTCGAACACTCGGCCGCTTACTTGGCCTCCTTCTTGGCGACGGAGGACGCGCGGCGCTTGGCGAGGGACTCGGAGCGGCGCTCGCGAGCCTCCTTGAGGCGATGAGCGAGGAGCTTCTGGTACTCAGCCGCCTCAGCCTTGGACTTGGCGATCTTGGCGGCGTGTTCGTTCTTCTCGGTCTTCTTCCGGCGAAGGCGATCGGCGGTGATGAGGCGCTGAATCTTGGGAGCCTTGGACTTCTTCTTGCCCGTGGCGGACTCGAACTCGCGGCGGTAGGTGTTGACGTACTTGCGAACGTCGTCATCCTTGGTGAGCGCGAAGAGCTTGCGGATCTTGGACGCGCGCTTGGGACCGCGCATGCGGGGCTTCTCCTCGTCGGTGATGCCGGGAAGGGGCGCGTCGCCCTGCTTCACAATGATGAGGTTGAGGACGGTAATCGCCGGGGAGATGATGCAACCGCGCACAGCCTTGCGACGGCGCTCGCCCTTGCGGCGACCGTGGCCACGCATGCCCTGGGTCTTGGGGGACATCAGGAGGAACACGCGCTGGGCGGTGAGGACGCCCTGCTTCATGCCGAAGCCCTGCTTGTCGTTGCCACCCATCACCTTGAAGATGTAACCCTTGTACTCGTCACCGAGGGCCTCGCCGGGGATCTCGGCCGCGATGCGCTTGTCGTAGAAGACACGCCTGTGGTTCAAAAGGGAAGGAGGAGGAGGACGCGTCAGACGATGGTTCATGGTTTGGAGCAGCGGGCGGGCGCGGGGATGGAAAAAGCCCCTGGCGGAGATGGCACTGTTTCCCGGCGGAGATGGCTGATTCCCGGCGGGCCGCCGCCCGCGCGCGATGCGCGACGCGAACGTGCGAGCCCCCGAATCGCGGTTCGGGGTGATCGACATCGACCCGGAGCACGCTCCGGACGCTTCGATTATGAGCGCGGATCGACCTCGCGTCGACGGCCGCGTCTCATCACCCCGGCCCGCTCCCAGACCCTAGTATCTCGTTCGTTCGCCAGTGCGAAAAACCCGCGTGATGGCCGCGGTGGAACGCGGTCGTCCCGATGCGCGTCTTGGGAAAGTACTCACAGCTTGGACTCATCGGTGATCTCGAGCTTCTTCTGCTGCCCCGTGGCGGGGTTCGCAATGTTGAGCTGCGGGGGAAAAGGTAGGGGTACGGCGTCAGCGGGGACTCATCGGCACGGAAAAGATGTCGCTGCAGCGGGGTGATTGAGAAAAAAACCCTGAGCGCGATCCCGGCGAGGCGCCCGTCCGGAAGGTGCGCCCGCGCGGTCACGCGTGTCTGGGTCCACGATGGGGGCGAGGATGCTCACCTTCATGTTGCACGAAGAACCGTTAGCACGCCGGCTACGGTGCGTCAATAAGAGGGTCGACCGAGTGTCGCGAGCGCGAGTTTTAGGGTTCGCGGTTCGCGATTTTTGACTGGTTTTTGAGAATTTAGTTTATGGTTAACTTTCACACCATTTTATAACTGTTTACATGTGCCATCATTTGTATTTATCTATTCAAACGTGTGACTGTCACCGTGTGGAAACTCAGTTGCAATTGATCCGTCCAAGTGTTTTGGCGTTTCTCTCCGGTGACGGATCGCATTTCTCGCAGCAGCATGGCCACCGAGTACTCCCGCATCGCGCCCATCGACCCGAGGAGGAAGGCGTGCGCGGCTCAGCCGTCGCCCTGGTTCGTCCACCCCTTCGAGGAGCACGCGCGCGGTGCGATGCGCGCGCTTCGGCACTACTCCAGGGCCGCCACGGACGGCCAGCGCGCTGAGCTTCTCGTGGACGTCTGCTGGAAGCTCTACGGCGACTACTTCCGGCGGACTTCCGAGCCCAAGATGCCGATGCCGGGGCAGAAGACGAAGTGGGTGTGCCCCGCGCTCGTGCAGCCGGAGGATGACGACGACGACGCCAGCCTCTCGGCTTACAACGCCTCCGCGTGGGTCGAGGCCGACGCCCCGGCGCTCATGATCGCTTACCTCGAGTCCGGAGACTTTTTCCGCATGTGCCACGACGCCTCCCGCGAGATCCAGCTCGAATGCGCCTCTCTCAGGTGGCGCGAGGCCGCTGACGAGCTCCAGTTCGCGTCGAACATTCTCACCGCGTACAACGACGTGGCCGCGACGGACTACAACTTGAGGAACGCCATCCGCGCCCACCTCGACACCCGCGATCTGCGATGGGAGCAGAACCGCCCCGAGATTCCAGACACCCCGCCCGACACCCGAAGGCCGCGCTCGTACTCGCCCACGACAGCCGACGGCGACTGGGAGAACGACTACATCATCCTCGAGTCGCCCATGTCGAAGATCTCGGTCCACACGGAGGTCAAGGCCCCGAGGCCCTCCGACCTGAGGCGCTCCATCTCCACGCCCTTCTGAACCCACTCCGTCAACCTTCGAGATGTGAGATCGGGCGACCAGTCACCGCCCGGGAAACCGTCGACCGCCACGGGCTCGACCACGATGAATCGCGTGACTAACTTCGATTGCACACCAACACCGCTACGACTGTAAAGGTACCCTAATAGCACACTCACACGCCGGTGACTCACCGGCTCTCCGACCACATGTAATATATCACACATCGCCAAAAACTTCACGTCGGCGATTCCCGTTGCCGAGTCCCGTGCTTCCCCTCGCGTTTCTTCCTGAGCGCCGCGACCCGATTCCTATGCCGTTTCCCCTCGACGTGCGCGCGCCACTCCGTCTCCCCTCGCAGAGTCTTGTCGCAAGCCTCGCATCGCCGCTCCGTCCACGGCGCCTCCTCCGCGGGAGCCGCCTCGCCGCCGCCGCCGCCGCCGGGATCCTCCCCCGATAAGAACGCGACCGTCGCATCGAGCGCCGGCGTCCTCACGTCCCTCGCCCACGCACTGCGCGCTGCCACGTCGTCACCGAGCCTCAGACCCGCGTGCGTGGCGGTCGAGTCCAGATAAATCATCCTCCAACCGAACGCTCGCTCCAGCCGCCGACACCGCCGCAGTTGCCGCCGCGCGAGGCGACACGTATCCGCCTTCATAGCCTCCACAGCCTCCTCTCTCAGCGCGTTCACATCCCCGCTACCTTCACCGTCGTCATCACCGTGACCATCGCTCGCGCCGCCGCCCGTCCAGTGCAAACCTCGGGCGCGGAGGTATCTCCCCCACTCGTGAAACCCGATGCTCTGCGCGACACCCCGGGCGTCGCTCTCGGTCCCACCGCCGCCGCTCACCTTCGCGGCGAAAGCCTCCAACTCTTCCACCAACCCCGCGCTCAACATGTCGTCCACTCTTCGACGTAGCGCGAGGTCGAGCTCGTCGGTATCGGCGCGCATGCACAGGAACAGCGAGCGGAACCTCCGGTTATTATTTCGTTTTCGTTGTCGAGCGAACAACTCGCTCGGGGGCGTACCCGCCGACTCGTAGATCTCGAGGTACCTCCGGACCCGTCGCGTGTTTCGCGGGTGGATCTTGGCGGCGGAGACCGGGTCCACCTCGCGGAGCCTCGCGTGCGCGGCGAGCGCGGCGGATTCGTCCATGACCGCATCCGTCGTATCCGTCCTCGGCCTCTTCGCCGAAGTGTCTTTTGCATCGGTGTTGGGCCCATCGTCCGCGTCTTCGTCGGAGGAGGAGGCATCGTCGGATGCTGCGGCCGCGCTGGCGTCGTCTCCGTCGTCCAGCAGCGACTCGCACACCACCGCGCGGAGGTAGTAGTCGCTCCCGCCCACCAGCACCGGGGTCTTACCCCTCGCGCGTATCTCCCCGATGATTCCCAGCGCGGCGTCCCTGAAATCCCGCACGGTGATGCCGCCCCCGTCCTCCTTCCCGGTCTTCCCCGCGCCCCGCCCGGACGTGGATGCCCCGCCGCCGTTCGCGAACGGGTCCACGCAGCCGAGCATGTGGTGCGGTACCCCGCGCATCTCACCCGCGGACGCCTGCGCGGTGGCGATGGGTAGCCCCGCGTACACCTGCATGGCATCGCAGTTGACCACCTCACCGCCGCACTCGAGCGCGATCTCCACCGCGAGCCGGGTCTTCCCCGCGCCCGTCTGGCCGAGGACGCACACCACGTCGGGGGGCGGTGACGGGGCAGCATCCGACACCGCCCCCGCGGTGTCGGGCATCGCGCCGGTTGGATCCGTGTGGGAGGCCAACCGGCGGGTGGGTCTGACAGGCAGGCGGGCGGGCGCTTAGGTCACGACTGGCTTGAAAGCGTTTCCGAGAACTTTCCACGTTTCAAGCATTGGCCAGACGAGCGGCCGTGTGCGGGCACTTCGAGACGCGCGAGCGGTGACGCATCGACGCGATACAATCCACGACAATGGAGCCAATCGTCGAGGCCGACGATACCGACGACGACGCGCCGTCCCGCGTGTGGTCCGTGTCCTCGTCGGCGATGAACCTCGACGCGGAAGACGAGGAGCTTGTTAAATGGGCCACGAAGGTGTACGGTCGCGGCGACTTTGGGCGCGACGGCGACGCATCATCCAAGGATGACGACTCTCCGCGGTCCCCTTTGAGCGAAAATGAGGGCAAGTCCGTCGATTTCACCGCCGATACCGCGGATACACCCGCGGGCGGCGGCGAACCCGCGCGCGAAAGCCCAACCGACGACTCCTCCGAGAAAGGGGGCGGTGACAACGTAACGCCGGGGCATTCAGCACGCGGACGGCTCGGTCGCGGCTCCATCTTCACCAGCAAGGACGTCCGCAGGCAGACCGTCGTCATCACCAAGAAGGTAATGACGTCCGTCGCGTCCGTCAGCCTCGGATTGGGCTACCTGGCGTACCTCCGAGTCAGGCATCGCGAGTCCCTCAACGACCCCAACGCGTGCCACCCATTCGTCGTGCACGGCGACAAGGCCTTGACCCGCGAGCTCTTGGCTCGATGCCCGAGCCTGCGTCGTGAGTACGAGCTGCCGAAGTGGTGCACCAACACCCACGCGCAGACCTTGATCGGGTACGGGCGGATGTTCACGATCTTCCTGGAGTACGACCGGCAACTAGTGCGGTGCGCGGACGGCGGACAGGTGGGCCTGGACTGGCTGGTCAAGGCGCGGTTCACGCCACCCGCGCGCCCGCCGACCTCACCGGAGGACGGCGCGCACAGGGCGGTGGTCCCGCACAACATCCCGGCGGCGTGCGACCTCCCCGACGACGCCCCGGTGTTCATCATGCTCCACGGGATCAACGGCGGTAGCCACGAGGGCCCGAGCAAGTGGGCCGTGGCGACGGGCGCGGTGCGTGGATGGCGGTGCGTCGCTCTGAACATGCGCGGCTGCAACGGCATCCCCCTGTCCAACGCCAAGGTGTACTGCGCCGCGAACGCCGAGGACGTGCGCACGGCTGTCAACGCGTGCAAGTCCCGGTACCCGTCCGCGCCCATCCTGCTCGCGGGCTATTCCCTGGGAACCTACGTCATCGGGACCTACCTGGCGGAGGAGAACAGCAAGGGGTTCGATCCCGTGGCTGGCGCGGTTCTCATATCGTGCCCGATGGACCCTGTCTCCTCCCTCTCCGCCATGAACAAGTCCACCGGGTTGATATACCAAGGCGCGCTGAGCTCCGAACTCGGCCGGTACTACAAGAAGCACAAGGAACAGGTCGACACCATCGGCGGCGCGGGTGAGTTCAAGGACAAGGCTATCCGCTCACTCGCCGACTTCGACAAGCTCATCGTCGCCACGCACGGGTTCTCAGAGGCGGGCGAATACTACGACTATTACGCCCCCCAACGGATCATACCCAGCATCCGGACCCCAACCCTGTACGTACTCGCCAAGGATGACCCGTTCTTAGGGGAGATGGAGCAGTGCGAGGCGGCGATTAGGGGCAGCGGTCACGTGAGTTTGGCGCACGTTCGCATGGGCGGGCACGTCGCTTTTTTGGAAAAGGGCGTCGGGGTGTTCGGTCCGTGTTGGACGGACAAGGTGCTCGGGGAGTTCCTGGCGTCGACGCTGGTGCCGAGGAGCGCGGCGGCGCGGGCGGTGGACAAGGCGCTGCCGCCCGTGAACCCCACGAACAAGGACCGCATCAGCCGGAGCGTCTTCGGGGCTCAGTATAAAAACGGGGCCGGCGCCGGAGCCGGGGGCAAGTCGGCGCTGCTGAAGCAGGGCGGCGTCGGGTCGTTCGGCGCCCTCGGCGAGGACGGCCGCGCGCGGTTGTGAGTGGGAGACTGACGGATTGATTCGTAGAATATTATTTGCAACGAGATGAGAGTAAGCTTACACGCAGCGAGCCGCCGTGAGAGAAGAGTCACCCGGGACGGTTCGACCTTTCGCTCCTCGGAATCGTCTCGAGGTTTTTGTTATTTTGACCGCATTCCCGGGCACAACACCACACGCGATGGAGGCACCGCTCCGCTTCCCCGAGCACGAGGCTTTTCTGCGCATCGTGCACTCCGCGCCCGGTGGAGGTGACGAGCTCTACCTCGGCCGGGCACTACCGGGTGCCATAGAGCGATATGTCAAGTTTTGGCTCCCGCTTGTCAGCCATTCAATTGGGTCCGACGCACCTCTCATCCCGCCAGTCGATATCGCGTGGGTGTGGCATCTTCACCGGCTCGCGCCGCGCCGATACGCCACGTACTGCACGGAGCGATTCGGGCGGGTCCTAGATCCCGCGACGGCGGCGTTCCAGGCGCAGACTGCCTCGGAAGCCGACGACGAGACTCGGCGTTTGTGGCGACAGCGTTTCGGCGACGAGCCTTTCTTCCAGCGAGTCGGCGACGAGACCATTGACACGGAGTGGGGGGCTCGGGATCCGCTATCGAATCAGACGACGCTCTGCGCTGAGGTGAAAGACAAGTGTGCCGCGGTACGTACCGACCTGCGCTTTGACTACGACGTGGAGGCATGCTCGGCACGCCAACGCACCTTCCTCTGGCAGGTCTCTCGCCCGGCTTGCCGCGATGTCAACTCGGCCACCTCTCGGTACCTACGATTTCTCGCCCTCATGAAGAGACACGGCTACCACGAACACTTCTTCGTGCCATCGTACGACATCGATTTCGCGTGGCACACGCACATGCTCGCCGACACGACCGGCTACCTCCGCGAGAGCGCGATGCTCGCCGGCGTGTCCGGCGGCGTCGACCACGACGACTCCGTGAACCAGCGGGTTGAAGAAGGCAAGCTCCACGAGGGCTGGAAAGAGACGAATGCGATGTGGGCGATGGAGCGGGACGACGGCGTCGGCCCGATGGATAAGGTGGGTGTCGAGTACCGCGGCGAGCCACCGGACTGGTGGTTCATCTCCGATCCCTCCGACGTCTTTCGCGTGCGGGACGACTTCCTTTCCCCCGACGAGATCGACTCGGCGCTGGAGAGTCTGCGATGCGAGGGTAACGTCCGAGCCCGGTCGCACAGCGGATTCGACATGGTGTGCCAGGTGAGTCCGGACGTCATGCATCGCCTGCGAGAGCAGCTCGAGGGGACCGAGGTGGCGGTGTCGGACACAAAGGAGGCTTATGGGTCATCGACAAATTACGAGGTGCCCGCGCGGGTGTGCCCGGCTTCCAAGAGCGTCCCGTCGCACAAGGACAAGCCGGGCGGGAAAGGCGCGTGTGTGTCGAGCTGGACGTGTGTGGTCTACCTCACGAGGCACCCGGGCACGGCGCTCGTCCTGACAGACGACGTGACTGGCCGCGAGTTCCGCGTCGGCGTCGAGCCCGGGCGCGTGTGCTGTTGGCCGAATGCGCGATTTACGCACAGGGTGGACGCGGACTCGGCGTCGGAGCCGACGGGTTTCCGGTACATGCTCGGTCCGATGGCGTTTAGCCAGACCGCGGGGAACGGTCCATGCGACGATGGGCTTTTGTACGTCGAGGGTGGGTGCGGCGGGGGTGGGTGCGGCGGCGGGGGGTGCGGCGGCGGCGCCTGCGACGGCGGGGGATGTGGCGGCGGCGGCACCGTGGGCGGCGCCGTCGGGTTCAGCGGTGACGGCAAAAGCGGTCGTGGTCGTAGTGCCATCGCGGATTCCCCCCCCATGGTGGTGACGTTACGTTGTTGTGTTATCCAGTGATGTGTGCATAGTTTGTTTATTAGTGACGTCATTCACGACGATGGGTTTATAGTACCCTGCGACTACCCTACGACTTGTTGAGACTTTTTCGACCTCGGGCTTGACGATGGGAGAAGTTCTTCGGTCGCGACGGGGAGGTCAGTCAGTCTCGTCGGGCGCGGACGGAGGCGGCGGAGGCGGAAGGGTCGACGGCGATTCGACGGGACGCCGATCGATGGGTCGCACGAGGAAGGATGCGCGTAAGTGCGTCCCTTTCGTCGTGCACGGCGGCAAGGCTCTGACCCGCGAGCTCCTGGCTCGATGCCCGAGCCTGCGTCGGGAGTACGAGCTGCCGAAGTGGTGCACCAACACCCACGCGCAGACCTTGATCGGGTACGGGCGGATGTTCACGATCTTCCTGGAGTACGACCGGCAGCTAGTGCGGTGCGCGGACGGCGGACAGGTGGGTCTGGACTGGCTGGTCAAGGCGCGGTTCACGCCACCCGCGCGCCCGCCGACATCACCGGAGGACGGCGCATCTCGAGCGGTCACCGCGGCTAACATCCCGGCGGCGTGCGACCTCCCCGACGACGCCCCGGTGTTCATCATGCTCCACGGGATCAACGGCGGTAGCCACGAGGGCCCGAGCAAGTGGGCGGTGGCGACGGGGGCGGTGCGAGGCTGGCGGTGCGTCGCCTTAAATCTTCGCGGATGCAACGGAGTTCCTCTGTCGTCGGCGAAGGTGTACTGCGCCGCGTCCGCCGAGGACGTGCGAGCCGCGGTGAACGCCGCCCGGATCAAATACCCATCCGCGCCCATCCTCCTCGCGGGCTATTCCCTGGGAACCTACGTCATAGCGACCTACCTCGCGGAGGAGAACAGCGGCGGTAGAGACCCGGTGGCGGGCGCGGTTCTCGTGTCGTGCCCGATGGACCCGCACACCTCACACGCGGGTCTTAACCGCGTCCCTGGCCTCGTGTACAACGGCGCCATCACCGCGGAGCTGCGGCGGTACTACAGGAAACACGCGGACGTCGTCGGGCACGTGGGCGGCAAGGGGTTCAGCGCTAAGCTCATACGAGACTTTGAGCGGGAGCTCATAGTCGCCACGCACGGGTAAGTTTATTTTCATTTCCATATGGGCAATTAGTATGACGGACGGTGTTTCTTTTTTACAGGTTCGACGACGTGGACGAGTACTATCACTACTTCGCGCCCCAGCGGATCGTACCCAGCATCCGGACCCCAACCTTGTTCCTCGTGGCGAAGGATGACCCGTTCTTAGGGGAGACGGAGCAGTGCGAGGTCGCGATTAGGGGCAGCGGCCACGTGAGTTTGGCGCACGTGAGGAAAGGTGGGCACGTCGCTTTTTTGGAGAAGGGCGTCGGGGTGTTCGGGCCGTGCTGGACGGACAAGGTGCTCGGGGAGTTCCTGGCGTCCGCGCTGGTGCCGAGGAGCGATGCGGCGAATGCGGTGGCGAGTTCGTTGAAGCCGCTCGGGTCGGACAACGAGCAGCGAATCGCCCGGACGGTGTTTAACGGTCGGTGGAGGGCGAATATAAATAACTCAAAGAAGGCCGGGGGTTTCACTCGCGGGCGCGTCGACGTCGAGGGCAACGCGCTGCAGTCGCACGTGGACCCGACGCGGGGCGTGCGGATCCGTTCGAAGCTCTGAGCTGCCGATCACTAGCTAGGTTTATTAACGTTTATTAACGTAGGACATGTAGTGCTAGTAACCGAGAGGGGAAGAGCCTGGCGAGTGTGTTATTATCGTATTTTGCCATGTCAGACACCGAGTTGGCGATGACTGGCCTCGCCGATGACGTGCTCGAGGGTTGGAGATGGGTTTGCGCCGGGCAGTTTCGTGGGCGCTGCCGGAGGGGTGCGCGCGGTGCCGATCGCGAACGACGGGTCCGCGGCGTGTCGAGCGAATTCCTGTGGGAGTTTGCGAAAAAGCTGGCGCGGAAAACCCGCAATCGGACTCGGCGCTCGAAGGCGCGGGCGCGCATTGTCGGTGGGGGGGGCGCCCTGAAAAAGCTAGCCGCCCGCGCTTCCGGTGCTTCTGAGTGAGGAGCGGTTACTCCGCGATCGAGTTGTGACGCGGGCGGGGCGCCATGGTCGCGACGCCCACGAACGACAGCGACTCCGAGATGGAGGAGATGCCTCTGAGGGAGCGCATGGCCAAGTTCGACGAGGAGTTGGAGGATCACGCGGGGCTTCTCGAGCGCCTGGCGCCCGGCCCGCCCAAGGTGATCGCGCCGCTCACCGTCGCTGACGCCTTCGATTTACTCGATGCGGCCAAGGCCAAGGACCAGGTGAGTTCCCCCACGGAACTAATCCCTAAACCCTAAACCCGAACCCCTCCGCGCGGATCCACATCGCGCGTTCCGGGGAGAAGACCACCGCGCCGAGCGTCGCGACGCGCGAACCCCGGGGCACCGGCGCGGGCCTCGACACACGCAGATTGTTTATTTTCCCAAAACATTTTTCCCCGTTTTTTTCAACCACCATCCATCCGATCCACCCCGCGAAAGACGCGACTCCTCACGCTGACCACACCACCGCCCCGACCCGTGTGCCCGAACAGAAACACAAGAAGGCGCACCACGCGGGCGAGGACAAGGCCAAGGAGAAGGAGATGCCCCCGTGGTGGAGGCTCAACGAGGACTACTTCAGGGAACTCCGAAGCGGCGACCTCGCGAGAGTGGTTCCGCCCGGAGGATGGCTCGCGGAGGACGACCCGGATCTACTCGCGCCACCGTGCGGCCGACCGGCGACAAGTGCCGGGGGGGCGGAGGAAGGGACGTGGTGGAGGGACGGCACAGCTGTGTCGGCACCCTCGGCACCCTCGGCGCCGGCGACGACGGTTCCCGGCGCAATCGCGAGTGCAATCGTGACAGCGCCCGTCTCGCCGCCGTATGTCCCGTACATCGCGCCCAAACCCACGGGTGTCTCCGTTGGCGATGACCTTCTCGATCACACGCTCGTCGCGGAGGACCTCGCGGTGTTGGCGCGCGCCGAGCTCCTCTTCTCCGACAAGCGCAAGAAGGATGTGGCGCGACTCGCGTCTAAAGAATTCTGCGATGTGGATGAGAAGTTTTTAGAGGATTGGCTCGCGGGTGTGGGTAAATGCAAGCGACGCGAGGACGGCGATGGGACGTGTAAGGGGGTGGCGAGGTGGCTGAGGCACCGCGCGGCGACGTCGCAGATGGACGCCGCGAGAGAGCTGCGCGAGGCGCAGACGCCGCCGGAGCCGGCGGGTACGGCGAAAAAGCAACAGTCCGGCGACGGTCCGGATGCGACGGCGCTCGCGCAATCGCCGTATAAACCCCCCGCGCCCACCGTCGTCGCCATCATCAAGACCAACGACGACGGGACCGTGTACGTGGGAGGCGAGGAGCCCGCGAAGGCTGCGGCGGCGGCGGCGGCTGCGACCGCGGCGGGCGCCGGCGGCATCGGCGGTGTCCTCACCGGCGCCGCGGCGGTGGCGGCGAGAGCGCTGGGCCTCGGCAGGACCGCGTCCTTCGTCTCCAACGCATCGAACGGAAGCCTCTCCACGCTCCCGTCCGCCTCCACGCTCGTTCTTCCCGGCGCGGACGCGAGTGGGAAGGGCGCGAACGCCGCCGCGTTGAGTCCGCAGACGGAAGATGAGAAGGCGGAGGCGGAGCACAGGCGCTTGGTCAGGACCGCGTTCGGTCACCAGGGCTCGCTCCCGCACCTCCACGGCCCGTGCCGGGTAGACGAGGCGATGCTCCCGCACACCGCGTTGCTCTTAGATCGCAGCTTCTGGCTCACGTCGTCGGTATCGAAGCTGCCGAAGGCTCCGCCGCCGACGCCGTGGATCTCGCCTTCGCCGCCGAAGCTCCGCGAGGTTGTCTCCTCTCGCGCGTCGCAGCAGGGTAAAAAAGGTGGCGTCAAGGGTGGCGGACACCCGGGCGGCGGGAGAGGCGAGGGTAACAACGGCAACAGCGGGCGTTGCTCCGTGTGCGTGGTTCAGAAGAAAGGACGGTGCGGCACGGACACCGCGCCGCGGAATTGCCTTCGAAGGGCGGGCGCGATGAATCGATTCAAGCGCGACGAGGACGACGAGGACGAATCAGAACCCGACCCGTTCGACGCGTCACCCGTTGAGGCGATCAAGGCGGAGATGACGCCGGTCATGGTGGGTGCCGAGGGTGCCGACGGACAGGGTGCCGTCCAAGCGCTCCCGTCGGCTAAGCCCAAACCCAAGTGGATGACCCCGCCCGCCGCGTCCACCGCGGCCATCGCCGAGATGCGAAGGGAGGAACAACGGCGAAGACGCGAGGAGGAGAAGAAGAGGCGCGCGGCGAACGGGGGTGACGCCGAGGGTGGTGCCGACGGCCTGGACAGCGAGTCCGAGCCCGAGTCATCCGAGGATGAGGGCTCGTCCTCGGAGAGCGAGAGCGAAATCAGGTCCGCGAGGGCCGAGCTCGACGCGTTGACCAAGTCCCTCGACGGACGCCCCGAGCTACGAGCAGCCGCGCCCGTGGACGAGGTCGAGTCCGAGCTGCTGGCGTTGCAGTACGAGCTCCTCTGGCAGACGCAGGCTAACCGCTCGGTGCTCTCCGCGGTGTTGAAGCGAGTCGGGGAGGCGTGCGAGACGGAGGGGAAAAATTTCGCGACGGTCGAGGGAGAAGCCGCCGAGGCGAATCAGATGATGTCCAAGGTTCGAGAAGTGCGACGGATGCTCAAGCGGGAGAAGCGCGAGGCTGACCAGCGCGCGGCGCTGGAACGCGCCGCCGCCGCCGCCGCGTCGTCCTCCCGCGTCGGCGCGCAGCGCAGGGACGCGGATGGCAACGTCATCGCGCCCGTCATGGGCGCGCTCGACGGCTTACCACCCGACATCGTCGCCGCGGCGATGGGACGCGCCGAGGAGGAAGCCAAGACCCGCGCGACTCGCGAGCGGGAGCGTAAAGAGGCGTCCGAGACGGCGATATTGGCCGCGCGGCTCGCGAAGGAGGCGGCGGAGGCGTACAGGCCGCCGCCGCCGATGGTCGGAAGGTTCGGGGCGCCCGCGAACTCGGCGCAGCAGGCGCACGCCAAAGCGGCGGTGGCGCAAGCGGCGGGCGGATCGTCACGTGCGCAAGGCGCCGGATCGTCACTCCCGGCGACTCCCGTGAATCCCAATCACGCGGCGTTCAACTCAGTTCAACACGTTCAACACGTTCAACCGTCCTCCTCCCCCGTGATCTCCGCGGCTCCCGCGGTGTTGGTTGACACCGTGCACGCCGCGGCTGAACACGGGCCGACGCGCGGTCCGGGTGAGTGCGCGGTTTGCGCGGGCACCGCGGACCAGGCGTTCACGGCGGAGACGATGCGATGCGCGCGATGCGCGCTGCCCGTCCACCCCCGTTGTTACGGGCTCAAGTCGGGTCAGTCTGATAACGCTGAATCGTGGATGTGCTGGTGCTGTCAGGACGCGACGAATAAGGGTAAGGCGAACACCCCCGCGGTGCTCGCGGCGGCCCGGACCGCGCCGCCCGGATCGATCAAACCGTCGAGCCAGGAGAAGATGGCGATGTACAGAGGCGTCTCGTGCATCCTGTGTCCGGTGCAGCTCGGCGCTTTTAAACAGACTGGGGACGGGCGCTGGTGTCACGTCGTGTGCGCGCAGTGGCAGCCCGAGGTTGTGGTGCGAGACGCGGACGAGATGCAGTGCTTCAAGGGGATCGCGCAGATCCCGAAGGAGCGCGCGACGCAGCCGTGTTGCGCGTGCGGGCAGCGCGCGGGGGTCACCATGCGGTGCAGCTACGGCCACTGCCAGGCGACGTTTCACCCGCTCTGCGCCAGGCAGAGCGGCTTCCACGTGCGAGCCAGCGACGGGGGTAAGCCGCAGTTCAGGGCGTACTGCGACAAGCACTCGCAGACGCAGCGCGAGCGGGACGAGGCGCGGGGGGTGCCACCCGCGGTCGTTCCCCCGCCACCCGAACTCGGACCGGTCACCGTCACTCGGCCGACGTTCAACGCCGCCGCTCTCACTAATCTCAACGCGGATCCGGGAAATACCAATCAGACGCCCGGGCACGCGGGTGCGTCGACCGTCCCGATCGCCTCGCCGTCCCCGGGCGGCGGCGGCGGCGAGGACCCGGGATCCACGATCCGCCGCCTTCGCAGCGACCTTCAACGCGCGCGCGCGCATGGATCCGTCGGCGGCGCGGGCGGGTCGAAGCGCAAGGGGGGGATGGGCGGCGGGGAGGGATTCTCGGGCGCGGATTCCGGGACGGCGTCGGATGCCGAGGGATTCGGCGCCATCGGCCCGAGCGGCGTGGTTCCCACCGCGCCGAAGCGCGCGCGCACGGGATCCGCGAAGCAGCTCAAGGAGTCCGCGGCGCTCGCGGGTGTTGGGGACGGCGCGGCTGGCGCGGCGGCGCAGCCGAAGAAGAGGGGCCGCCCTCGGAAGGTGCAGCCTGACGGTGGGCCGGCGTCGGCGGCGACGAAGCCCGCGAACTGACGAACGGACGAACTGAATGCACTGAATGCGTGTGTGTCGATGAACTCGAATATCGTAATGAAACTTAACACGACGTGGGCTACGGCACGGACGGGCGTTCTCTCTCCCGCGCTGTTTCTAAATTTGCTGTTTCCTAAATAGGATCTAAATAGTCCCGAGGAAGTTGGAGCGTCGGATGGGGTCCTCCGGGTCGGGATACTCGCCCGCGTTCAGCTTTTTGACGGATCCGTCCAGTTTCTTCACCGCCACCAGCCTGCTGGCCTTCTTACCGTCGCGCTTCACCCACATCAGCGCGTGGTACCCCGCGTGCTCCTTGTCCACGTCGAGCTTCGGGGAGGTGAGCTCGTACCCGCATTCGCCCCGGCCTCGGACGTTCGCATCGCCGGGCTCGAGCGTGAACTTCGCGGCGCCCATCGGCGGGCGTTTGAGCGTGATCTTGGTCTCGTACACGATCTCCGCGAGGGACGGGACGTCCTTGGCGCCCAGTGTCGCGCCGGGCTCGTCCGGATCGGTCAGCCGCGCGAGGACGGCGAGGTCGGCGTCGGCGTCCCATTTGCCGATTTGGTAATGAGCGATGCAGCCGGACTCGCAGTGGCGGATCAAGTACCTTCGGCCGCGGTTCTCGTGGTCGGGGACGGACTTGACGGTGATGGCGACGGAGGGGCCCGCGACGGTGACGGCGGCTTCGGACATGCCGCCGGCGGGGGATGATGAGCCGCAGCCCATCGAGCCTGTCGTGCCCCGAGCGTGTCGTGATTTGATTGCCGATCTCGAGATGTCGGCAACTTTCTCCTGTCGTCAAAAGGTCCCCCTTCTGGTGAAATCGATCCGAGGGACCACTCCTCGGTTCACAGACCGTGAAAAAGTGCTCGATGGACGGACACATCTGCAACCGACCAAAATCAAAAAAATGGCCACGTCCGAGCAATTTCCACGCCCACGGCACCCTCCGCCTCGCCATACACCCGCGCGCCGCGTGACTTCAGACGATGACGTCACTCACCGCCCGCGCGACGCTCCAAGCGTCCACGCGAGCCTCCGCCGCGCCCAGGACGCACAAGGCGGGACGATGCACTCACGCACCCACGCGTCGTCATCGCGGCACGCATCGAGCCACCGCCGCCCCGGGAGTCATCGCGTCGTCGTCCGCCGTCGACCTCGCCGCGGAGCTCCGCGCCGATTTCCCCATCCTCGAGCAGGACATCCCGGAGACCGGCAAGCGCCTCGTCTACCTCGACAGCGCGGCGTCGTCCCAGAAGCCCCGCCAGGTGATCGACGCGCACCGCGACTACTACATGATGAACAACGCAAACGTCCACCGAGGGGTCCATTACCTCTCCGGTAAAGCCACGGACGCGTACGAAGAAGCCCGGGTCAAGGTGGCCAACTTCGTCAACGCCAAGTCCGATCGCCAGATTGTCTTCACGCGCAACGCGAGCGAGGCGATCAACCTGGTGGCGTACACCTGGGGGATGGAAAACCTCGGGCCCGGGGATGAAGTCGTGGTTAGCGTCCTGGAACATCACTCCAACCTGGTGCCGTGGCAGCTGGTGTGCCAGCGAACGGGCGCGACGCTCCGGCACGTGGGCCTCACAAAAGACAACGCCGGCATCGACATCGACGAGCTCGCGGCCGTCATGGCTGAAGGGAAGGTCAAGCTCGTGGCCACCGCGCACGTGTCCAACGTGCTGGGGTGCGAACTGGACGTGCCCGCGGTTGTCGAACTGGCGAAGAAACACGGCGCGAAGGTGCTGCTGGACGCGTGCCAGTCGGTTCCGCACATGCCCGTGGACGTCCAGACCCTCGGCGTGGACTGGATCGTCGCGTCCGGGCACAAGATGTGCGGCCCCACGGGTATCGGCTTCCTCTGGGGAACGGAAGAGGCGTTGGAGTCCATGCCGCCGTGGATGGGCGGCGGGGAGATGATCCAGGACGTGTACATGGACCGGAGCACCTACGCGCCGCCGCCCGCTCGGTTCGAGGCGGGAACCCCCGCGATCGGCGAGGCCATCGCGCTGGGCCGGGCGTGCGATTACCTCACGGAGGTTGGCATGAAACGAGTGCACGATTTCGAGGTTGAGGTCGGCGGGATCTTGTACGACAAGCTAAGCGCCGTGAACGACGTGACCATCTACGGGCCGACGCCGGATCAGGGCCGGGCGAGCTTAGCGGCGTTCAACGTGGAGGGGCTGCACGCCAACGACGTGTGCACGCTGCTGGACCAGGCTGGGGTGGCGACGCGGAGCGGGCATCACTGCACGCAGCCGCTGCACCGGTACCTTGAGATCCCGGCGACGGCGAGGGCGAGTCTGTACCTGTACAACACCCCGGGGGAGATCGACGCGCTGGTGGAGTCGCTGACGGATACCATATCCTTCTTCAGGGAGATCAACGGGATGTGAGAGAGTAGACGAAGAGGCATGCGTTGCGACGACGATGTTGGAAAAAAGAGTGATCACAAGCCAAAACGCCAAATCGAAAAACCTGAAACCTCGAATACTGAACCCTCAAATGTGCTCACAGGCCGATTTTTTATCGATTTTTTATACGTTTGCTCATACCCGGCCGATTTATCCTCGAATCGCGAATTCTGATTGGTTGAGATTCAAGTTTGGTCATACGTGCCTCGCGCAGGTTGCTCCCGAGACCCCAGATTTTTGTGATTTTTGGACTTGCGGCTCGCAGCGAACCGGTGGAGGTTGAATTGGGTGTGGTCTCACCGCGCGCGCCACTTCCCGCACCACACGGGCGACGTCGCTTCCCACAGACCGGAACGCGTTTGCTTACACCTTCCCCTTCATAAGCTGCTAAAGGACGCAATGGCCGCCATGACCATCGCGACTCCCGTCGCCCTCGCCGGCGCTCGCCCCACCAAGGCGACCCTCTCCCGCCGCGCGGTCGCCTCCAGGGCCTCCACCAAGGCGCCCGTCTCCGTCGCCCGCGGCGCCCTCCAGGTTCGCGCCGCGATCGCGCTCGACTACAACGCCGAGACCCCGATGACGTACAACGAGACCGGCAAGTGGCGCGAGAACTTCGACCTCGCCGCGTGGGCCTCCGAGGTTCGCCAAGTGGAGAAGGACCTCAAGGCTGAGATCGGCGAGGATGACGTCGACCACCTCAACAAGATCCTCACGTGGGCCAACATGTTCTACTACGGCGGCCTCGCGGTGCTCTTCGCGACCCCGTTCCTGACCAACGCCTTCGCCGCCATCGGAGGCGTCAACCCCATCGCGGCCTTCATGATGTCCACCGCCATCTGCGCCCGCTGGACCATGGTCGGCCACCACGTCTGCCACGGCGGCTACAACACCGCGCAGTCCGAGAACGGCGTCGTGACCGGCAGGTTCCACCGCCGCACCTTCGCCAAGGGAGTCGCCCGCCGCATCTCCGACTGGATGGACTGGATGATGCCCGAGGCGTGGGACGTCGAGCACAACCACCTCCACCACTACCAGGTACGCACCACCCCTTCCCCCGATCACCGTAGCGCGATCGCCCGCGCGGGCGCGCGAGAGGCGACCCCATCGAACCATCTTGTTTATTCTTTGTTGACCTCCCGAGGCGAGAAAAAAAAGCCAAAAAAACCAAAGCCGCTAACCTCCCTCGTCCCCCATCCCTCTTATGACTAACAGCTCGGTGAGGCCGCGGACCCCGATCTCGTGGAGCGCAACATGAAGCCCCTCCGCACCGGCAACCTCCCCATGCTCGCCCGCTACGGCCAGGTCGTCGGCCTCGCCCTCATCTGGAAGTGGTTCTACTACGCTCCCAACACCATGAAGGAGATGTACGCGCGGCGGGAGCGCGAGGCGACGAAGGCTGGCGAGGATTTCGAGAACCCGTTCAAGACTGGCGAGCTCCCGTCCACCCTCGTCACCGTCGTGGGTGGCGCCTTCAAAGGCCAGTTCGGCGCGCTCATCGAGACGATCAAGTGCTTCGCGCCTTACGCCGCGTTTCAATTCGCCGCGCTTCCCGCGCTCGGCTACGCGGTCGGCGGCGCTCAGATGGCCACCGGCGTGCTCCTCACCTCCATCCTCGCGGACGTCATCACCAACGTGCACTCCTTCATCATCATCGCCACCAACCACGTCGGCGACGACATCTACAGGTTTGAGAGCGAGACCAAGCCGAGGTCGGATGACTTTTACCTCCGCGCCGTCATCGGCAGCGCGAACTTTCGCACCGGCGGCGACGTCAACGACTTTTTCCACGGCTGGCTCAACTACCAGATCGAGCACCACATGTTCCCCGACATCTCCATGAAGTCCTACCAGAAGGCGCAGCCCAAGATCAAGGCGATCTGCGACAAGCACGGCGTGCCTTACGTTCAGGAGTCTGTGTGGAAGCGCGTCGTGCAGCTCGCGGATGTCATGGTTGGCAAGCGGAGCATGCTCGTGTGGGAGAACGGCGATTAAGGAGACGCGTTCGACAGAGAGGCGATGCGGTATCGAGGTGCGATGAGAGTCGGATGTGGAGACGAATGAACCCGGGGATTTGGAGTGACGGGTCAGTCGGTGTAGCCGACGCATCGAGACGCTTCTTTCATTCAATTCATTACAGGAAAACATCATTGATGTGTTTTCTGGTTGAGGCGCGCCGAGGGGCGGTCGCGCGTGACGCGCGACGCCGAGCGGGCGCGGTGTAGGTCAAATTTAGCAGCTTGCGTTTTAATCGTTGATGACGCCATCGACGTAAACACCGTGTCAACGTCTCCCCTCTTTAAAAACGAGTTTCCTTTTCCCTTTTCACGGTTGATATCAATCTCCGGCGAGGATTGTCCACCATTCCGGCGTCGCACCCTTGGCCACACCGGCGCGATGTCCGCACCGGACGCCGACGCCTTCGCGGGCGTCTTACCCGGAGGTAAGGTCGAGCTTCGCACCGGCCCGAGTGCGCACGGCGGACGCAGGCTATTCGTCCGCGCCCCGATCAAGGCTGGCGACGAGATCCTCTCGCTGAATCCCTACGCCGCGGTGCTCAACGACGCGAATCTGACGACGCGATGCGACCACACGTTCAGAACCAGCGAGGGGTCCCTCCTGCGATGCGCGCGGTCCAAGGTGGCGCGCTACGGCTCACGAGAAGCGCAGGCCGCCGCGTGGAAGCGGGGGTACAAGGAGGAATGCGCGTCGCTCGTGAAATGCGCCCCGCGGGTGCCCCCGCCCACCGTCCGGCTCGCCGCGCGCATCCTCTGGCGACGCGCCCGCGAGGGACGATCGCGCGATGGGGGATCCACCGGCGACGACGACGAGATGCTCGAGGACGGCGTGAAGGCGGCAACCGCGCTCGGCCTCGGCGACGGATTCGACGCCCTCGACGCCCTCGACGCCAACTGGGATGCCCTCCCGGACGCTCGCAAAGCGCAACTCGCACACGCCGCGACGCTCACCTCCGCCTTCTTCGCCGGGACCCTAAAGGGCGCCGCCGGAGCATCCATCGACGATACCGCCACCGGCCCGGACCCGCGCGACATCGCGCGGTTACTCGGCAAGATATCGTGCAACGCGCACACCGTGTGCGACGAAGAATTGAACCCCGTCGGCGTAGCCGTGTACCCCGCGGCGGCGATGGTGAACCACGCGGACTCGCCGTCCGCGGCGCAGTCCTTCAAGGGCCGGCGCATCACGCTGCGTGCGACGAGGGACCTCAAGCCCGGGGATGAGGTGACGATGGCGTACGTGGAGTTGCTCGCGACGAGGCAGGAGCGGCGGGCGGCGCTGTGGCGCGGGTACCGGTTCGACCTCGACGGTTGCGAGATGAGTTCGTACTGTCCGCACTTGTCTGAGATCGAGGCGACTGCGATGAAGGGGACGACGAGGACGCGGTTGCCCGGCGGGGCTGTGCTCGTGGACCACGGGGAGGGTTCGGACGCGCCGCCGTGGAGAACCGGCGCGGCGGATCCGTATCTCTGCGCCGTCGCCGCGTCAGACGCCAATTCATCCGCCGGTGTTCTTCACGGCGGTCTCGAGGTCATCACGCGTGCACCGACCGTGGACGACGATGAAGTGACGGACGATGAAGTGGCGGAGAGCCCGGTGGACTACTCGGGGGGGCTCGGGGGGCTCCGCGGCGCCGGCGGGTTCGGTCGGACGTGGGCGGACGAGGCTAAGAAAAATTCAGACGCGAAGAAAAATGCATCGGTGAAAAGTTCGGGATCGATTCGGGGAGATAAGTCGCGGCTCGAGGTGCACGTCTGGGGAACGCTGGGCGGCGCGGACCGGGAGCACACCGCGTTGCGCGTCGCCGAGTGCGCGCAGCTGTTGGCCGACGCGGAGGTGCGCCTCGCGGATCCGAGCCGCGACGAGGTGACCAAAGTCACAAACGCTCTCGAGCCGCTCACGCGAGCGTCCTCGCTGATGAACGGCGACGAGTGCGCGTGCGCGCTGGGACCCATACACCTGCTGCGCGTGCGTGTCCTGGACGCCATGCAACGATCCGCGGTAGCCGCCGGTGACTTTGAGAGCGCGAGGGACGCGGCGTACGCGGTGCTTCCCGCGTTTCGATTGGCGTACCCGCCGTGTCACCCACCCCTCGGGCTTCACCTGGCGCTCCTCGCCAAGATCGAGGCGCACCTGGTGGACTTACCGGCGGCGGTGCAGTTCGCGCGTGAGGCGATATCGTGCCTGAACGTGTCGCACGGGCAGAACGCGCGGGTGGTTCGGATGATGGAGACGCTGTTGGGAGAGTCCGAGGCGGAGCTAAGGTACGACGAGTACAACAGGCGGAGCGGCAACCAAGACGCCGCGGGTGAGAACGAGGGGTACCTAGAGGCTTACGAGTGATACGCGTGCACCGGCTTCGTGTTCGTACGTGTATTGAGAGCTAAGTTAAAGGCTAATGAGGGTTAAGGGACGAAGTAGCTGAACACCCTGTAGGTTTGCATGGCGGCTATGAGCGCGAGGACGCTGGCGATTGAGTTGGGCCAGTCCAGCGCAGCCGCCGCCGTCGCGAGTTCCCCGCTCCCCAAGTTGGCCACCGTGGTCAGTAAATCGCCGCTTACATTCCCCCGCCCCGCGACGCCGTCCAGCCCGCGGCACAGGTACGCCTCCGACAGCTGCCACAACGCGCCCGCGACTGCGCCGGTTGTCCACCCCGGTTTCAGATATTCAATCAATGTCCTGTCGTCGCCGAGGAACCCCGCGCGTCTGAACTGACCGGTCAACGTCCCGACGCCGAGCCACGCGACGCCGAGGCATGATCCGGTCCCTACCACGCATCCGAGCCGCAGGATGTCCTCGACGCTGAACCCTAGGTCCACAACCTTGCCCCCCGGCGGGACGTGCAGCAGTTCTCTGGCTAGGACGAAGCACCACAGGGTGGTGACGTCGAGGCGAACTTCGAGGGGCTCGACCGCGTTGACGCGAGCCCTGAGCTCGGCGGACGGGTCGTCTACGCCGAGGCTCGCGAGGGCGAGCGCCGCGAGCGCCCCGGCGGTCAGCATCGCGACGTCCCCGTCGGGTAACACGGTATCCCCATCGCTGATGTCCAATAAGCTCAGGACGAAGACGGGGTTGGCGGGGTCGACGCCGGCGTACCGGGCGATGCGCCCACCGCGGCGGTTCGTGATCCGGATTGATCGACCCTCGCGGCGTGAAGGTGCGACGTGCGCGCGCATCGGGACGGCGCGCGCCGCGAGCGACGCCGGCATGGCGAGGGTCGCGCGCGGCACGCTGTGGCGATCGAAGTTTCTCTTCTGTGATCACGGCGGCAATTTTACCAGGTCAGCAATTGTTTCAACTCCTTGGAGGCCTTCCTCTGCGGCCAGAGAGAGGACCGCGAGAGGACCGCGAGACCACTACGACCCTCGCGGCGCCCGAGAGATCCCGCCGCGTTCAACGGTGTGAGCCCCGACGGTGCGACCCTCGCGAGCGCGCACTCACTCCAGCCTCAGTCACTTCCCCGTTCGGTGTTGAATTCTCCGCTCGGCGCGCAAACAACTGAAACAAACAAATGCTCGGGGAGGCAGCCTTGGGCGTCCTGCTGCTGTGGGCCGGGGTGAAGGTCGGCGCGGTGACGTACGCG
>Ga0315320_10001029_pt1 | contig 23029 bp, 19 predicted proteins | sample M140m21515metaG_FD_203458 | JGI IMG/M metagenome (GOLD analysis project Ga0315320, IMG submission 203458) | Ammonia-oxidizing marine archaeal communities from Monterey Bay, California, United States - M1 40m 21515 | ecosystem: Environmental > Aquatic > Marine > Coastal | place: USA: California... | reverse complement strand
AAAAATACAGGGTTGGCGAGGGCTGTGCCTGTACCGCCTTCACCGTATGAACCGTGGCAACTGGCACAGTGGGTGGCATAGATTTCCGATCCCTTGGCCGTGTTCCCACGGACCGGGTCATCTTTGATGGGCTCGTGGTCGACATTGGCCTGTTCGAACAGCCAGTCAACGAGTGCATGTTGTGTCTCATGGGAAAGAGGTCCGCCTTGGCTCTCATCAAACGCCGCCATTGGGGTGCCCGGTCGACCATAAGAAATGGCCGCCCAAAAATAGCTGCCCGGTACCGCACCCATCAGCTCGGGCGAACGGAGTGACGGTGCTTCATCCGCTGCATAGCCTTCTCGATCGACCCCATGACACAGGGCGCAGTACCGTGCATACAGTGCAGCGCCATCGTGCTTGTTGGAGCCTGCAGCATGGTGTGTGTTCGGTTTTTTTTCCTGGTGGGAGGATGTGGTTTTAGTGGGCGGTAGAGGGGTGTTTTCTTGGCCCATAGATGCCGAGTAAAATGAACTTAAAAAGTATAGTATCGAAATATGTAATAGATGATAAAACTTCATTGCAGCACCCGGCTCTCGCTGGAGAATGTTGGTTCGTTGGAATCGAAATTACAGTCTCCAGGCATATACCGGAGCATGAGTCCTATCGCAATACACTTGCAATAAACATAGTTCAACAATATGCGGGCGGCCAAGGGAGCCCGAAGATGATCAATAAAGCGGCAGATGAATGGACCGATCGCTTTGGAGCCGTGGCCAGCAGCCTCTGCGCGCTTCATTGTGCCATTTGTGCATTGCTGCCTGTGGCCTTTGCTGCATTGGGCGTTGGGTTCTTACTGAGTCACCAAGTGGAGTGGCTGTTGACGCTTGTGGCCGTTTTCTTTGGTGGTGTTGCCCTGAACTTGACTTGGCGGACCCACCGCTCTCTGCAGGTCACGGGATTGCTGCTTGTGGGTATCGTGGGGCTGTTGGCATCCCGTGGTCTGGAGATGGGTGCTGAACACGATGACCACCATGGTGACCAACACTCTGAACACACCGAGGGTACAGACGCGCATCATTCGGAGGCATCAGGGCATACGCCTGTGGCTGAGCACGAACATGAAGCGGACGAAGAGAATCACGAGGAGGCCGGTCACACCGAAGAAGATGGCCTACACGCCCTCGGTGCGGGGCTTGGGGTATTTTCAGGTTTGCTGTTGTTCTTGGGTCACCTTCTCAACATTCGTACGGCCCGTCGATGTCGAGAAGAGTGTTGTGAGTGACATTCAAGCCCCGGTTCACCTGTGCCTCGATATTGGTGAAGTAGGCCAACGCAGGTCACAATAAAGACTGATCCTCAGTACGGCTTTTTAGAAGGTTCCCGCCCAGCAGACTTGAACGGTAGACCCTCTGATGAACAGTCAGGGGCGGCAACGTATTTTGGTCCCCCTCAAAATAAGCGGACGTTCATCCTGCAGCTCCGAGATCAATCCGAGTCCACCTTGCGGTGACTCAGCATCCATTCAGTCGACTGAGTGTGGAAACTGTCATTCAACTTTGGCACATGGGTCTCGCCAGCAATCGACCACAATTCGACCGTTACCGGTGTGGGTCCGGCCCGCTCAAACCGCAGCACTTGGGTGTCGCTGCCGGGGGTACGGTCACTGAAGTCTCTGGGCTGTGGGTTTACATCGACAGCGGTGGCGCTGTTGTGTTTCGCCCAAAACGACACACTTTCTACCGCACCCGGGTGTGGGACCCGGATGTCCGATGTGTAGTTCTTGAGCTTTCCACCGCCATACCGAATGACTGCATCTTCCACCCCGTGGATGTGCAGGATGTGGATGGGCTGCTTGGGGCTACAGCTTTGCTCGTTGGTGGCAGCAGCTCCCGCAACAGCGGCAATAGAAGCCACCGTATCTGCATGCTCACACGCCATTCGGTGGGCCATGAATCCACCGTTTGAATACCCGGTGACATGGATACTCTTGGGATCGATGGCGTAGACGGACTGTACGCTCTCAATGACGGTACGAAGGTACTTCGCATCATCAATGCCGCTCTGGTCTTTATCGCAGCAGGCATCGGTCGCATTCCAAAAGGAACGGCCCTTGGAGTCGGTGGTGCCTGTGGGAGCCGCCACGATGAACCCTCTGGCATCCACCTGTTTGTTCTTTTCCCAGTATTGGATGTAGGAATCTCCCGAGCCACCAAAACCGTGTAGCGAGACAATCAGCGGAACCGGCTTGTCGGCCGTGTAGTTGGCCGGGATGAGCATCTGCACGGGGCCACGCCCAGCTTCGATGATGGCGTGGGTATGGGCTTCGGTGACACCGATGGACAACAACAGAGCAAGGAAGTTCATGTTTGGTTTACCGGTTGGTTGTCACCGTTTGTCTGGGAGATGACGAGGCGTCCTGCAGCCCAGGCCACCAGGAGGTACAGCGGAAGCTCGATGACCAACCAGTCTGGTGGATCGATCATGCTTATGGCCATGATGCCCCCGATGAGCGCCATGCCCACAATGATTCGAAGGATGTTGCGCAGCATGGGCACCTCCCACCCCCATTATAGCGGATGCCACTCGGCGAACGGTTCTGGTCACTGTGGCTGCCCGATGACCGTGTTTGCGCTACATTTCCGCCACCCGCCCGCGAGCGCGGGGCTGAACACACCACCAAGGACAACCGCGTGAACTCCATCCAGCCCAAGCCCAATACGATGTTCATCGAAGTGTCCGGTTCCGGTCTTCCCGAGGTGGATGGTCTCTTTGTTCCGTCCTCGGCCCCTCCGGCTGAGTCTGAATCCGGTACGGTCTCTACGCTTGGTTACTGGAACGGCAAGATGGCCTGGGACCGGGCCGACGGTAGATGCGAGCGAAGTCCGGCCCTGTCCTATTCGAATAGCTACACATCTTGGCGAATCTGTCGTCTCGATGGCCACCTCGCCTACGACATCACCTGTGAAGATGAAGTGCCGCCCACCGACAGGGAGTGGCACGTGTACAAGAAAGGGGTCGCACCCGCACCCACTGTGGTGGTTCACCATTTCGATCCCAGAGAGCCTTTGCCGAAGCCAAACGTCGTTTTTGTACTTGGCGGGCCAGGAAGTGGAAAGGGCACCATGTGCTCGTTGGCCCAAGCCCAGTTGGGATGGATTCATCTCTCTGTGGGGGATCTGCTGCGTGCCGAGCGTAAGGCGGGGGGCGCCACGGCGGACACCATCGAGCAGCACCTCACAGCGGGCGAGATTGTGCCCAATGAAATCACGGTGACCTTGCTGCAGAGTGCCATGGAGAAAGCCAGCCGAAGTACGGGGAAGATCAACTTTTTGATCGACGGTTTTCCGCGCTCGCTGGATAATTTAGAAGGGTGGTATCAGACCTTTGGTCGCGAATCAGATCTCCCAAAAATGCTCTACTTTGAGTGCCCCTACGATGTGCTTGAAGGCCGCATCTTGGGTCGCGCCAAGTACTCCGGTCGCAGCGATGACAACATTGAGAGTGTGAAGCTGAGGTTTGATACCTTCAAGTCCAAAACCCTGCCCACACTCGAGGTGTTTCAAGGCAAGAACAAGGTGGTTCAGGTGGATGCGAGTCAAGGCCGCGAAGAGGTATACGCCATTGTCATCAAGAGCCTTGAGGCCTACACCGACCCGGAGCTTGCGGACCAGCCACTCACCGAGCAGTCAGAAATTTTGCTCGGCCTGAGGCCCTACCCGTCTCGTAAATAACGACGAACCTGGCCACCAACTTTATTCAAGCTGGGTGGATAAGAGGCCTTCCCACGTGTATTCATCCAAGGTTTTCAGTGCTTTGTTGGCCATTTGTCGTTGTGTGCAGATCATTTCCAAGAGTGCGCTGATGGGTGCGGTTTCCGCCGACGACTTGAGGGATAGGTCTATTTTTTGCATGGCCCAATCGGGACAGATTCGCTCGAACTTACCGACTTCAGATTCGAGAAGGAGAACTTGTTCGTGTCGCGAATCTTTGGCGATTCGGGCGTACAGTGAATCGATCTCATCTTTGGGCCCCTCCAAGAGTTGGTAGAACAGATCTCCCGAAGCCATCAGCATGCCTGTGATGTTTCTACCCGGATTGTTTTTCTGGGAGGTTGCGACAATTTGATCGATGTCTTGAGGAGTCAGATCTGTGGCAAATCGACTGATGTAACGGACGCGTTTCATGAAACCCTTGGTCTGTGCATGGGGTGGATGAATGCAGTGTACCAAACGCATTGTGTTTCGATGAGATTAGATGGTGCTTTGGGCGGAGTCAGCCCGCAGTAGCAGCCTATGTGGACTGAATTTGAGGGATGCATGCGCTGGATGTATCGAGGGTTCCAACTGTGCAGCGAGTAGGGTACCGTGAGCGAGGAGAATCATCATGAAGACCCTGTACTATCTCTGTATTCTCATGACACTGGTGGATGTATTTCTTCTTGTGTACGCATGGACCTTGCCGTTGTTTCCCCAGGAGTGGCGGGACAAAGTCAACAGTGACCCGCGTTCACTGAGTACGAGAACCAACAACGATTCACTGACCGGAATCTTGATTATCCTGGTGACTGCTGTGACTTGTACGGCGTGGGCTGTGCTGTTTTATGTTCATGTGTTGGTTCCCGGATTGTTCATTCCTTGGTAACGCGGCTGTTGCGTCCGCTTTGATGACCACGGTGGGAGCAATGATGGGTTGATCAACGGCTGTGCAATACCGCTGCGGAGTGACCCAATTGAATGGGTGGCTGGGCGTCCACCTTGCAGGTACAAATGAGCGTTCGACTGTGTGCGCGTCAGGGTGTAGCCCCGCGTGTTGCACGCGATCTCAAAAAAAAACAGCCGTTCACTGTGGGTCGTTATCGACCTTTTAGGCGAATTTTAGTCATCCATGGTGACTGTGAGCGTGGTGTTGGGGTCAGATTTATGTTGCACAAAGTGTGTTCAAAAAGTACTCATGTTTCCGCTTGAATAGGTTTTGATTAGTAATTTCAATTTGGAGACACAATGACACTTTATCGAACAATTTTTCTTTCACTTCCCCTTGTTTTGGCCGTTGGCTGTGGTGGAGACAAGGATGATGACACAGGCATGAATGCCGAAGTCGATGCGGACGGTTCCGCTGACGACGATGGTTCCGCCGATGCCGATGGTTCCGCCGATGCCGATGGTTCCGCCGATGCCGATGGTTCCGCTGACGACGATGGTTCCGCCGATGCCGATGGCTCTGCCGATGCCGATGGTTCCGCCGACGACGACGGTGGCGCGGATGCGGACGCCGACGCCGATGGTTCAGCCGACGCCGATGCCGATGGCGGTGCTGCCGACGGAACGGGTGAGGTTCGTTTGGCGCACTTTGGTGTGTTCCCAGACGACACGGGAACAGAGGTGGATGTGTTCGTGAACGGCGAAGCCTCCGGGATTTCATTTGCCTTTAAAGAAACCACCGACTTCGTTGAGTTGCCTGTGGGCTCCTACGATTTCGATATCGTTCCAGCCGGCGGCACGATTGAACAGTCGGTCTTTACCGTAGAGGGTTTCGACCTTGCAGCGGACACTCAATGGTCGGTGTATGCCGCGGGCTATGTGGCCGATCCCGATAGTGGGAACGGATTCACGGTTGGTGCGATCCAAGAAGATCGTGCAGCGGTTCCAGCAGGCAAGGTTCGCGTCCAGGTGGTGCATGCAGCCGCTCTCGGTGCGCTTGACCCTGTCGATGTATGGGTTGTGGACGGTGACTGCGCTCCGGTCGACCCACTGGCGACAGACTTTGCATTCAACACCAATGGTATCTTTGATCTCGACAGCACGGGTATCAATGTTGGCTTCGATGTCTCCCAAGATGGAACGGTGGATGCGTGCTTCATGATTCCAGACGTTGGAATCACCGATGAGATCGTCACCGTCTATGCGGTGAACACGGATGGGGGTGATGTAAGCTTGGTGGCTCACTTGCCAGACGGTTCGCCTGTCGAGTTGGCTCCCGCTGCGATGTAAGCGAACGAGTTGAGTATGAAGGGCCCGCTGGGGATGCTGATTCTCAGCGGGCTTCGCTCTTGAATTTGAAGGCCATCTCGGTACACAAATCCAAGAGGTGTTTGAGAACGTTCTGGATCTGCCTCGCTGTTCCCGGTGGGTTTTTGTTGGACCTCAACAACGACCCATAGGGCAGCAACATTGGACTCTTTATTGGGGGCGAACTCCTCCTCGGCTACCAATATTGGTCCCCGGGTCCGCAGCTTCTCTGCGGACCCGTGATCCGTTCCAGTCCCCATCCGGTGTGTCGCCGTACATCAAGATTCCCCCCAGGTGCATCCCCGCTTGAATCTCCATCCAGGCATTGCCGCGCAGGTAGGGAATGGCGAGAGCCATGATGGTGGAATCCGTGAACTCATTGCTCAGCAATCGCATCATCTCACTGCGATGGGAGATTCGATAAAATGTGTCGGTTGGCAATGAATCAAACCCTTGCCGGGCTTTCTGTACCCGCTCGTGGTCGTGCCGTGCCAAGGGATTGTGGCAGGTACTCGTCGAGATAGTGTGGTCCAAAAAGTCCATGTCTGGAAGTGGCAACAGCTCGCCTGGCCACAATCGGACATTGGGTATCGTCACAGAGGTCGACACCGCATCGTGGATGGCACCACACAGACCAAAAGGCTCAAAGGCTAACGCTGCGATGCGGCTCCATTGAGACTCTGAGGCTCCACCCGCCAGAACAAATGCCATGCTCACTGCCACCCGGTGCATTGTGTTGAGGTCTGCACTCGTCGGCGCTACCCAGTCGTCGGGTGTGAGCTGGCCCCGCTCCAAAGCGGCCTCAAACGCACGGCGCTCCATCCGCAAGATGGCAATGGCCAACACCGAGTGGATCATCGTCTCATCGGAGTGCAACAGTGTGGCCAAGTGCCGGACTTCTTTGAGTGCCGGAAGCACATCGTTTGTTCGCAGGCCATGCAGCAACCGGAACTTGGCAAGATCGACCAGCGATATCGGGTTTGGATAGGGCTGAAATTGGTTCAGGTACACCGGGTGAGGGGTGTCTCTCAGGTATTCTTCGTATGGACCTTGGGCCGGGTGTGTTTCATCGTACTCGCTCGGCAACCGGCCAGTCTCCCAGTGATCAAAGGCCAGGAGTCGGGTCAAGATGGAGAGGTCACCCACCTCGATATGGTCGGGTGCGGTGGACCAGTGGGCGGCTTTTCGGTTTGAACCCGGGTGGCCACTGAGCATTCGTTTGTGCTTTACGTCATTCCACCAAGCCACGTCTTGAGCTTCGGTCCCATCGTCGAGACCAATGTGGGGGTTGAGAAGTACGCCTGCATTTCGGTCACGAGTGGGCGTGGTGAGGATATTCAACCCATCGATGTGCTGTAAATCCGCGATCAATCGGTCTGTTTGTTCGGCCGTGATTCGGTCTGCGTTGATCCGTTCGATTGCGGCATTCATTGAAGCGCGGTGGGTGGCGATTCCAATCAATATGGCTGCCACCGAGCCGGTCGCCAGTGACCACCGAGTCGCGCGTGCTCCGATGAGGCCAATGGCGGATTTAGACACCCGATTGGCCGGGGATTTCATCTCGAACACTCTGCCGGTTGGAGAGGCAGTTTGAGCCCAAAATACGGCACCCAATATGACCCAAGAACTCATGGCCATCAGATGGAGTTTGAATGCCAGGGCGGCGTCACCGGCTCCAAACGCATGGGACCAGGTCGTCAACAAGGACCACAGTGTCGCAGTCAGTGTGACAACCGATAGACCCGCACCGAACCGCCGGCGGGGAATAGAGAACAGCATCCATGTGGGGAGAACCAGTACAGTAGCCCAGCTAAAAAACCGAGTGAAGGTGATCAGATCATTCACCCACGGGATGTGGTCAGGGCCGCCGTCGAACACCTGTGTGATGAGTATGCACGCTGCGTGTAGCAGTACGGTTGAAACTGCGGCGAAGACAACCAAGTCCAGGAATAGGGTGCGTTGAGTCGTTCTTCGGGGGGCGGGTACGGTGCTCCAGCCGGAGAGCTTCCATTGGTACCCGTGGACGAGCTGATGGGTAAGTACATTCATCGAGAACAGAGGCAGGATGGCTGCAAATATTATGTACACGGGCCGACCACGAAATTTGCTGATCGCCCAGTCGGAAGGGAGGTGGCTACCCAGGTTCAACATGTACAGTGCGAGCCCGATGAACATCAGAGACCATTTGATGGCTTGAGAGTGCCAGAACGTGCCGATCAAGCGCTGAAGGGCGTGTTTGCCGGGCCGCAAACGGGCTTCGGTGGGAGGGAACAACGCGGCCCAGCCATACATCAAGCTTGCGGTTCCTGTGGTATACAAGGCCACACCGAACCAGGCTTGCAGGTAGCGAACTGCGAATACGGGTGAGGTGAGTTCGGTTGCGGCCACCAGAGCCAGCCCGATGGCAGCTGAAATACCGAACCACCGGGGCAGTACCGTTTTCCACGGCGGGTTTGGCCAGACATTGCTCGGCTGCCGCTGACCGATGATGGTCCATGTAGTGGCGATACCCACGGGAATGCTGGCCACAAAAACGAGTGCCATCCGCTCAAGGTGAGCGGTGTTGAGCAGTGCTCGATGTGGAATAGGGTGGCTAAGGATGTCTCTCCAGTCTACATCTGCGACCGCCAAGCTGGACGTCACGTCGATGAGGGCGAACCCGAGCGCCATCAACACACACACGACCAATTGGGTGAGCACTGTCGCGCCGATGATCCATGCTTGTGGGAGGGGGAGCGGTACCGTCTTGCTTGTGAGTTCGGGTCTGGTCAATGCAATACACGAGCAGCCCATCACGAAGCTGGCCAACACTGTGAACACATGGTTGCCGGGCTCTCGAACGGCGAGGAGGAGGACGTATCCGGCGATCACCGCCAAGGTGAGGCTTGGGAGCCGGTAGGGTCGCCTCAACGTCAGCCGCAGTGAGACGAGGCCGTGAATACCGGCCAACTGAAGAGTGCGGATCACGCGGCACCCCACGCGAACATGGCGTCTTCTAGGGTCTGACCATCGTGTATGAGTTCTTCGGCTGTGCCTTCGCGCAGCACTTGCCCATCATTGAGCACCAATAGTCGGTCGCAGATGCGCTCGACATCACCCAGTTGGTGGGAGCTGATGATGACACTTCTCTTCCCGCTTCCAGCGATGTCAACGACACTTTTGAGCAACTCGCGTCGTCCGGTGAGGTCGAGTCCAGACCCTGGCTCATCCAGCAGGAGAATGTCCGGCTGAAATGCCATGGCCAGCAATAATCTCAGGCGGGTTCCCTGACCTCGAGACAAAGCATTGCTGTTGGCTGTGGGATCGAGTTCAAAGCGATCGAGCAGCTCCCCAACATGGGCGTCATCCCAGCTTGGGTAGTAGCCCGACATAAACGCGAGGAGTTTTGAGATTCGCATGGCGAATACCGGCTGATCATCCGACATGTATGCGCACCGGCTTCTCACACGGACAAACTCTGAGATTGGGTCCATATCGAGTACCGATATGGTCCCGGATTGGGCCGGCTCAATTCCCGCCATCAGGTGCAGTAGAGTGGTTTTTCCCACCCCGTTGGGACCCACGAGCCCCACGACCTGCCCGGGTTGTACGGTCCATTCGGGAATGTGCAGTTCAAAGTCGCCTCGTGTGCAGCGAACATCGTTGAGTTGGACAAGCGCATTACTCATGCGAACCCCCTGTGGCGTGGATGTGGTGGGTGATGATGGATTCGATTTCGTGGTCTTCGAGGCCCAACTGTCGGGCCCGGTCGATGGCCTGCTTCAGTGCGGTTTGGGCATCCGTTCGTGCCTGTTTGGCCGCAGCTTTGCCCACATCGTTTGCGACAAAGGTGCCTTGACCCTGCCGGCGGACAATCAGCCCCGCGGCTTCCAGGTCGGCGTAGGCTCGGCGAACGGTGATGAGCGATACCTGAAGCTGCAGGGCAAGTTCGCGTACCGAGGCCATGCGGGCCCCTGGCTCAAGTGCTCCAGAACGAATCATGTCGGCCATATGATCGACAATCTGTCGATAGAAGGGCACGCCAGAGGCATGGCTAAGGTGGAGTTCGAAGAGTGGCATAAAGTGTCTCGGTGTGTATAAACACATACACACATTCGGCAGCAATAGCCAAGTTTATTTTTATGCCTCGGGACCAAACTATGGCGAATCAGAGCTCTTGATTCGATGCATAGAGTTTAAATTGCGCAGCCTCATATTTTTGCGCCAGGACCAACCAAACTCGCTCCCAGTGGATGATCTGGGTGGGCTAATGCAGCCGTCGGCGGGCACTCGCCGCAAAGGGTCTCCAACTTGGCGTCGGTAGGGCCTCGTCTTCTCGCTTTGGCAGTCTGAACCACACCCCGTCGACGGCTAAGGAGGACGTGAGAACGTGGATGTCCTCGGCCGGCATAAACCCTTGTCCCAACAGACCCAACCGCACTCCGTTGCCGTTGGTCACGACGTCGAGGACAATGACTGCATGACCGGGTGAGCCCGCCTCCACATAGAACTCTCCGGCCTCCACCTCTGCGTTGACCGGAGGCTGCGCGGCATCCCGAGCGAGGGAGCGGGTTCCTGCATAGGTGAAGACCAGGTCGAGCCAGCGCCGATAGACCGCATGGGATGGCGCCCGCGGTGGGCCCTGTGTCCGCTTTACTTGGCTGCCTTCGATCCGAAACCGCTCTCCGGATACCCAGTCCGTCCACCGGGTTTTATCCCCACTGGTGAATCGGTATGCGGCCTCATTTTGCCGTCCATGAGCCCACAGATACTCCGCGTGAAGTCGAATGACAGAGTCCGCACACTGCATGAGGTCTCTCTCCCCCACATCCATGGCCACGATGCCCGCACTCGGCCGACTGAGGGGTTCATCTCGGTAGGAGCGGACCTGCATTCGGTCCGTACGAATGGGGAGCGTTCTCAGCCACGCGGCGAACGACTCGGGCCCGACAGAGACCCGGCGATACCCGGTGGGTGGGGGATACCGTACACCGAGAGACTCCGTGGGCGGTACGGGGTTCATCAGGGATCGCCAGGCGTAGGGTTCGGCCACAGCGGGAGCACCCAGCGCAAGGCAGGTTGCGAGCATCACGACTGAGCGGCGGAGTGTGTGCATGTTCACCATTGTGTAGAGAAACGGATCGGACAGTTGATTCGACGAGTCGGGTTGCAGCATTTTGACATGGTGCCAAAGTACCCTCTCACTTGAGCCGCTCGGGCTACACCAATAGCAGGGGTTCATGCACGCACACGTCCGCGACCGAATCTTGCGCCTGACCCAGGCCGATGACATTGCTCGAACAGAGGTCATTCAGCCGCTGTGGAACAATTACGGCACCCTTTCTCGCGTCTTTTTGCAGGGTGGAAAGCACCCATCGGTGATCGTGAAGCACATCCAGATACCCGATCAATCCGATCATCCTCGGGGTTTTGACGGGTCGATTTCCAGAGACCGCAAGATTCGTTCCTATCAAGTCGAGACCCACTGGTATCAGCATCAAAATCAGCGGATTTCGTTGGGCTCGCCAACCCCGAAATGTCTGGATGCATTCGCTGAGGGTGGAGAGCTCTTCTTGCTGCTTGAAGACCTGAGTACACGGGGCTTTGAGCGCGTGTTGTACAGCACCTCAGACGCTGAAATCACGGTCATTCTGCAATGGTTGGCCCATTTTCATGCACAGTATCTGGGCGCTTCAGCAGAGGGGCTGTGGCCCTGTGGGACGTACTGGCATTTGGCCACGCGGCCCGAGGAACTCGCCAACATCCGGGGCACGCGACTCCATCGTTTTGCGTCCTTGCTGGATGCACGGCTGCGGTGCGGTGGATTCCCAACCCTGGTTCACGGCGACGCCAAACTGGCGAATTTTTTGTTTAGCGAAGACCACTCCGAGGTCGCGGCGGTGGACTTTCAGTACGTGGGTCGTGGGTCTGCGATGAAAGACGTGGCGTACTGTGTGGGCAGTTGTTTGAGCGGTCCTGAGTGTGAGCGCCGCGAGGTGGCACTGCTGGATGTCTATTTCTCAGCACTTCGAGACTGTCTGCCTGACGATGTCGATGCCGCAGCCCTCGAAGCCGAATGGCGTTCGCTCTACCCGGTGGCGTGGGCGGATTTTGAGCGTTTTATGTCGGGCTGGAGTCCGGGGCACCGCAAGCTCACGGAGTACAGCGATGCCACCACCGATCGTGCCATCGACCAGATCTCAGACGAGCTGCTCACGGCGGCCCGGGAGGCATGTTTGGCCGCGGGTCGATTCATTCAGGCCAACCGTGACCGGCCCCTCGAGGTGGGCTCCAAAGGTTTTGAGAGTCGGGCATCCGATGTGGTCACCGAGATTGACATCCAAGCCCAGGCCATCATTCTTGAGAGGCTCAAGCAAACCATCGAGCGTTATGACTTGGGGGTCCTGGCCGAGGAAGGAGAACAAGACGATAGCCGTCTTCAAAAGCATGCTTTTTGGACCATCGACCCCCTCGATGGAACCCAGTACTTTATCGATGGGCAACCCGGCTACTCCACATCGATTGCCCTGGTGTCGCGCTCTGGTGAGCCCATCGTGGCGGTTGTGTATGACTCGGTTCACGATCAGCTGTTTGAAGCGGTCACAGGCGGTGGCGTCACCTTGAACGGTGAGCCGATACCCGTCACCAATTCCACAGAGAACAGCTTGGAACGAACCACCTGGTTTGCCGACCGCAGCCTGCCCACCTACCCCTATTACGAGTCAGTCCAAGCCCATTTCGACATTCGCTATGTGGGGGGGGCGGTGATGAACGCACTGCAGCTCCTCACCGAACCCAACAGCGTGTATGTGAAGGCCACCAAGAAGGCCCAAAGTGGGTGTGCGATCTGGGATCTGGCCGCGGTGGCCTTGATGGTGAAGGCCCACGGAGGCAGTGTGCGCACCTATGATGGTGACCCGCTTCACCTGAATCGTCCTGAGAACATATTCTTCAATGATGTGGGCTTTGCTTTCACCAGCCCAGATGTGGACAGCGAAGCCTTTTTGGCGCGGATAGCGGCACTGGAATCCGCCTCATCGTGACCCGAAAGGACCTCGGTCGCATTCGTGGTTTGGGTGGTTTCAGTTCTCTTGTATGGCCACGAATCTGGCCAAGATGAATAGAAGAAGGTTCTACAAACAGAGGAATAGAGATCTTGCTGCGATTGGGTGGCAATAAAGTGAACGCACACGGATCGGGGCCAGTCTTCTGTCTGGTGTGATGATTCTGAGTGCCTGCACCAAAGATGACATCGATGGCGATAGCGGTGTGCCTGCACAAACCGGGCCTTTGGAACCCAGAGGAATTCTGTTGATCGAGGAGGTTTACTGTGCGGACCTGCTGATCAACCGCCCCGAGCTCTGGATTCTCTGAGAGTCAGGTCGGTTTGTGAATGGTCATATGCGCGCCCATTAAGTGCTCTTAAATCGGGCAGAATCCGGACACACGAGTTTGGCATTGACCGATCTCGTCAACCCAGTCAGCACTCCAGGTTTGTTTCTCCCAGATATCTGGCCCCCACAGATATACAAACAAGGTTTGCACATCCACCAGTTGTGTTCCGGAGTCCCCTTGCTCGACGCGACCGCTGATATAGCCTTGGTACAGATCGTCCACGACGACCAAGGTGAAGAGGTCATCCTTTCCTATCCAGTGAAGATCGAGAGATAGTCCCCCAATTTGGCAGTATTTCCAGTTTGCTTCGGGGTCGGTCTCGTTCTCCCACAAGCATATGTCTTGGGGGGAGCCAGTTCCCACGGCACGCGAGTTGTTTTGCTCGGCGATGACCCAGTCCAGATAGAACACACCGTCATCCATCTCGGGGGGAGAATCCCCGAAGTTAATCGTGAACCCGGATTGTTCGACAGCATCTTTCACTGCCGGATTTTCTACGGCCTCATCGACAGCTGTACTCCCGGTTGTCGACCCATTGTCGAAGTCCACACCATCAGAAGGGCCCACTTGAGGGGCATCACTGGCACAATATTCAGCAAAGACTGCCGACCCCGCATTCCAGCAGTCTTGAATGCTGTCGCAATCGGCGGTCTCCAGGCACTCCAGCTGGCAGTCCGAGTAGCCGATCTTGGATCTGTTTTCGTCGGCGCATCCGGCGGCACAATCCAGGCCTTCGAAGCCGGTTGATTCAACCACACCCATTCCGTAGTCTGGAATGGGTGGTGAAGCGCCGCAATCTTGAACGCGCGAACATCCGATCGAACAGGTCTCGAGCGTATCGCCAAGTGCGGCCTTGATTTCGTCACAACCGCTCAATCCGGCCAATATGAAAAAGAGAAAAATCCGTAGCATAGGTGTCTCCAAGACGATTCTGTCCGGCCCTTGGTGGAAGGCAAATTGTTTTGCGACGGGCCCCAGCAGGCGAATGATACCAAAGTTGGATGATGAGTTCATGCGTTAGGGTAAAATTGTCTTCATGGAACGCGGCTAACTCGGCCGGTCATGGTCATTTTCTCGTGTTCGCAGACATGAATTTTGAGCGTTCGAACCCGCTCGCGTTTGAAGGCGGCGTCACGAAATAAAATCGGTCCGAGAGCGTCTTCTTCAACGATGTGGGCTTTGCTTTCGGCAGTGCAGGTGTCTACATCGAACCGTTGTTGGCTCAAGTACGGAGCATGGAGGCCGGGAGTTGAGCTGCGGGTATCGGCAGACGGCCCGTCTATAGATGCGGAGTCTCATGTGTGCCATGCATCGCCGCCCTCATCACCTGGGCTATTGTCGAAGCCGGCATCCGTCCGGCTGTGATTTGACTGCACGGCTCCACACATCGCTGATGGATGGTTTACTATTGCAGTCGAAATGGAGCCTTCTATGCGACTTAAATCACACATCTCTCTCTTCTCTCTTGTCTTGAGCCTGAGCTGCTCCGGCAAAACCGAAACCGCTGTGTCCTCGCCTGGAGAAGCTGGTGAGACCGGCGCAGCTGGCGAGGCCGGCGAAGCTGGTGAGGACGGCGCTGCCGGCGAGGACGGCGCTGCCGGCGAGGACGGCGCTGCCGGCGAGGACGGCGCTGCTGGCGCAGCTGGCGAGGACGGCGCTGCTGGCGCAGCTGGTGAGGCCGGTGAGGCCGGTGAGGACGGCATCGCCTGCTGGGACCTCAACGGCGATGGTGAGCCAAACCCGGAAGAGGACACGAACGGTGATGGGAGCGTGGATGTTTTGGACTGTGCGGGCGCCGATGGCGCTGCAGGTGCTGAAGGTGCTGCAGGTGCTGACGGTGCTGACGGTGCTGACGGTGCTGACGGCGCTGCAGGTGCTGACGGCGCTGCAGGTGCTGCAGGTGCTGACGGTGCTGACGGTGCTGACGGTGCTGACGGTGCTGACGGCGCTGCAGGTGCTGACGGTGCTGCAGGTGCTGCAGGTGCTGCAGGTGCTGACGGTGCTGCAGGTGCTGACGGCGCTGACGGCGCGGAAGGTGCCGATGCATTCTGTGCGGGAGTCGATCCCCTCGAATTTTTGACCCCAGCGTTCACGGCAGGTGGCACGGTTACAGTCGGTGAGCCTCAGACATTCACCGCCAATCTGACTGACACAGGCCTGGAGGTGGATCTTGCCTTCCTGGACCTTTACAGCGACACCTACGATGGTGGCACAACCTTCACAGCTACATTTGATGAAGAGGGGCCAAATGTCTTTGTCATCATAGCCACAGACGGTTGCTCCATCGATGTTGCTACCGTCTCGGTAGACGTTGAAGTCGCGGAAGCTCCTGAGCCCGCTGCGACCGTTCCGGGGTTCACAGCTGAACTCGGACCCGACATGTCTGCCGCGGGGCTTTCTCAGTGCGGTGGTATCGCAGCCGCAGACTTTTCGAGTACCGGCGGTACGGAATTCTATGCGCTGTGCAATGGGTATTCAGAGGTTGTGTTTGCCTGCTCGATCGATTCTAACTTGACCGCCGAGTACGTTTCCTCGGCCTTCAGTTTGAGTGGCGTCAATCTTACGGATGGAGCATGCGATGATTGGGACGGTGCATCCAACTCTCCGTACGGTGCCGATTACATCCTCTCCGTCGATTGGTCGGACCCGGACTGCTATGAGTACAATGTGGATTTTGATATGTATGTTCACTTCTACGTTCAGTGGGGATGTGCAGGCCACTTCAACACCCACGGCACTGGCGGCCGGGTGTGGGCCTACGTGCGCGAGTAGTGGTTCCCGCCCCGCGACTTCGCTTCGCCCTGCAGTTCTTGGAAGTTGTCGGCCAGCCGTACCATCTCGCCCCGGATGATGGTGTACCCTTTGAACCTGGTCAATCCACCCCCCACTTGGAGCATCCACCCCCATGAATGCCACCCGCAGCCTCACCTCCATTTTCTTTCTGCTCCTCTCTGCGCTCTACAGCCCGACGGCGTCTGCCATCGTTGCAGTATTTGTGGGAGATGACGCTGCCCACCCCGGTGAAATGGCCACCATCGCGGTGGATCTCACGACCCACGAGGATCTCACGGACTTCAAAGTGGTGGTCCAGTACGACCCAGAGCTGTTCTCGGTGACGGCGGTGACGGCTGGGGAACTCTTGGATGAATGGGGTGCTGCCGGCCTGGTGTGGACGAACGACCCCGCTGAGGGCGCCCTGACCCTCAACGGCTCGGCCCACGGGTTGCCGCCCATCAGTTGGACTTCGGGCCGCCTGGTGGACATCGACTTCATGATTGATCCAGACGCCGCAATGGAAACCGTGTCTCCCATCATGCTGGATCCTGAGCCCGAGTTCTACAGCGGAGATGGCACCACACACCTGTCTTTCCATGAGGGTGGTGCGATCACGGTGACCGACCCCGATGCACCTCCACCACCGGAGCCCGTGACTTTGACCATTGAGATTCCAGACATGACGGTTGCGCCCGGCGAGTCGGTCATGGTCGAGGTGAAGCTACATGGGGATGTGCCCACCGTCGTGCTGGCCTTTACCTTATGGGTCGATCCCACCATGCTCAGCGTGGACGCAGATCGCGAGGCAGAGATCGCAGACCGGGCAGCCGTCGCCACGTTGACCTCAACGCCAGCTGCCGTCGCGGGCGGACAGCAGTATGCGATCGGCACCAGCACAGAGGGTCCTTGGATTGAAGCGGGAGATGGCTGGTTGGTCCGGCTGCCCTACACCGTGTCTCCTGATGCGGAACCCCTACTGCGGTCGATCACCATGACCTCCACCGATGCTTTTGTCATGGTGGACGGTGTCCTGACGAATGTGGATGTTGAGGGCTTGGGTGGCCTGCTGACCATTACGGGATCAGACCCCATCGATACTGGGGAGCCGACCGTTGTGGACGACACCGGTACAACCGCAGACACCGACGCTCCTGATGACCCCGGCACAACCGCCCCCATCGATACTGGGGAGCCGACCGTTGTGGATGACACCGGCGCTTCTGAAGATGATCCAGTCGACCCTGACACCACTGAAGATGCGCCCCTCGATGCGGGCACCCCCGAAGACGGGGAAAGAGACACTACCGACGACGAAAAGTCGGGGTGTGGTTGCACACATGGCCCGACCCACGGTGGGCTGTGGTCAGTCTTAATCGTGGGGTTGATCGGTGGCCTACGACGCCGGCATGACCAGGGCGTCAGGCCTCAATTGTATGGCTGAAGGAGGGCGCCAGTCCCACTGTTTTGGTCCCACTACTGCTCATCGACCACCCAAACGCGGCGCTCATCGGACCATGTTTGATGACCCTGGCGTGGGTGTCTTCGAAGGGGATTCCAGCGTGGCTCGATAGCGTCCGAGCGGGTTCAGCAAGGGCCGGCATTTTGGCATACACCAGGGTCAACTTTGAGTGGGTGTTCGGGCGGGCAATTACATCCAGCATGGCATCTTGTAGTCGGCGCTGAACGAATAACCATCAAGTCCTCAATGACCACGCTGGGTGGAGTAGACGTAGGAACAATTTTTGACGAAAATAGTGTAGAGTTGAGGGTCAAATACAGGTTTTATATGTCCCTTACACCATCGAGCTCATCCCCCCCCCCAGCACCCAACAAAAAAACAATTTGGTTCGTCGTAGCTCTGGCTGTGGCGGCAGGAGTGTGGTGGTTTGGGTTAGGCTCGTCTACCCCGGAATCCACCCAAACCCGTACGAAGACCGTGCATGAAAAGGACGCCAAGCCTCACTTTAAATCTCGTTCGGCGACCGATGCACCCTTGCCCCCCGAAAACGAAACAACGCGGCCGAACCAAGACACGGTGGAGTTGGTCTACCCCGACGGCATTCTGCTTAACTGCCCAGCATCCGGTCTCGAGGATGGCCCGTACCGAGTCTCCGGTTTTGATTGGCAGCACGTGCGCGTGGAGAAGAAACACCTTGTTGGCGTGTTGACGACACCATCGGAAGGAAGTGGATTTGTGGCTACCCTCCGTGGGCACCTGGTCGCAGAATTTCAATGGACGGATGAATATTGCCGGGTGAATCCACTCTCGCCGATGGTGATTCCCGGTCTGGTGCTCGACGACGAGGGTGACCCCATGGCCAACGTGGACGTGGTGGGCTGTGCGGGTGATTTAATGACCACCAAAGAGGATGGTTCGTTCGAGTTGAAGATCCTTTCTGGACAACACTGCTATATCTTTGCATACCGTGACGATGATGATGGATTCGCGAAGGGTGCGATGGTGGAAGTCGTGGGAGGTGAGACGGAGCGAGTCGAACTTCAGACCCCAGGCCCCTCCATGTCGGCCGAACAACAACGCCAACGACTCGCGCAGGGTGCGCACCAACTTCTGGGTATGCTCGAGCAACGATACGCCGCCGAAAGTCCCGTGACCGGTGCACTGAAGGAGCACCCAGACAACCCGGTCCTGCGGGCTTGGTCAGACGATGAAGTAGAGGAACTCAACCTCCGCTACGACGATGTCGAATACCTGCTTTCTGGCGATGCCAATGAAGAGGATTGGAGAGACGTCTGGTTGTTTGGTTTTGGCTCGTAGGAAAGGGACATGTGGCTGAGAGTGACGGGTTAAACAGTCATTTCGTTTCCATATGTATTGTCGAAACATGTGAGATCATTGAAATGCGTATATTGATGTCAGGTATTGTGGGATTGGGGATGGCCTGTGCGGTGCCATCTCTACACCCAATGGTCTCAGGATTGCGCGGCTATTGCCAGGCTCAAATGGACTGTGTGGATGGCAATACCGAAGATGTGAAAGCATGCGTGGTTGGCATCCAAAATGAACGACGCTGGGCGAGGCAATACGGATGCCAAAAGGGATACGCCATATTTATCGATTGTTTTAAAGAAGACAGCGAGTGCAGTGACGAGGGTGAATGGGATTTAGAAAATTGCCACGAAGAACTCGACGATTACCTGGATTGTCTTGAAGATGAATCGGACGCCTATGAGTTTGGTTACTAAACCTCCTCGGACTCTTCTTCCCACTCCTTCTCTCAGGAGGTCCCATGATTCTCTTCTTCGTGCTGAGTGCTTTTGCCGCCGATCCGACCTATCAACAGCCTCCAGCTGATATTCAGGCCATTCTCGACGCCGACAGTCCGCCAGCGGTGCAGGTCTCTCCAGATCGAGGGTGGATGCTTGAGTTGGAGCGGCCCACCCTTCGGCTTCTTGCCGAGCTCGCCGAGCCCGAAGTGAAGGTGGCCGGGATCAAGATCAACCCGGAGACCAATGGTCCCGCCCGCGAGTACGCCTACAGGGGGATCGAGTTGCGTGAGGTGGCCGCTGTGCGGAAAGCAAAGCGTGTGGACATTGAACTTCCCGACGGCGCCCGGGTGCGCAACGTCGACTGGAACTTTGACAGCACAGGATTTAGCTTCACCCTGACCCAGGAGGATGGCATCGAACTGTGGTACGCCGCAGTCCCTTCCGGAACGGTCAAGCGTCTTACGGGCCCGGTGCTAAACGCCGCCTACGGTTCGCCGTGTGACTGGCTTCCTGGCGACCGCGGATTGATCTGCAAGCGCGTACCCGCCGATCGCGGCGAGGCACCACAGGCGGGTCGGGTTCCGACCGGTCCGGTGATCGATGAGAACCTGGGACGCAAGGCACCGGCGCGCACCTACAGCAACCTCTTGAAGAACCCCCACGACGAAGCGCTGTTTGAGCACTACCTACAGAGTGAGCTTGTGCATGTAGAGTTGGACGGTACCATCCAAAAGCTGAGCGATACCGATATCGTCGACGAGGCGACGCCATCTCCCGATGGTGAGTGGCTCATGGTCCAGACCCTTCATCGCCCCTGGAGCTACCACGTCTCTGCGAGCCGCTTTCCGACGAAGATGAAGGTCTTCCGCGTTGATGATCCGAGTCGAGTCATTCCCATTGAGGAACTGCCCCTTGCCGACGACATCCCCATCACCCGGGGCTCGGTGCGTACAGGCAAACGTTCCGTGTCTTGGCGGGCGGACCTCCCCGCCACCTTGTACGCCATTGAAGCGCTCGATGGTGGCGATGCAGCGGCCGAGGCTGAAAAGCGAGATCGGGTGAGCCTTCTCTCGTCACCCTTCGCGGGTGAATTTGCTCCGATGTGGGAGTCCGAGTTGCGGGTAAACAGCGTGATGTGGGGCGATGAGGATCTGGCGATGGCTTGGACGTGGCGCTGGAACGACCGGATGCTTCGCACCTGGAGATTGGATCCGAGTAGCAAGACAGAGCCCAGGCTCATGAACGAACGGTCCTTCCAAGACAACTACGCGGACCCTGGCAGCCCAATGACCCGACCAGGCCCGCATGGCTGGGGGGTCATCCACCAAGTCGACGGCGGCATCCTGATGTCGGGCCGCGGTATTCGACCCGACGGCGTTCGTCCCTTCCTTGATGTGATGGATCTTGAGAGCGGCGAGACCCGCACCCTGTGGAAAGCCACCGACACCCACCATGAGACGCTCACGGCAGTCATCGACGCCGAGGCCACGGAATTCATTACCCGCCGACAGAGCCAGAAAGAGCCGCCCAACTACCAGCGTCGAACCGTCGGGTCAGAGGAAGCGATGGGCCTGACGAACTTCAAGGACTGGGCACCCCAGTTTGCGGCTGTCCAGAAGGAGCTGGTGACCTACACCCGTGCCGACGGTGTCGAGCTGCAGGCCCGGGTCTATACGCCCCCGGGGTGGCGGCCATCCAAAGGCCCACTGCCCACAGTATTCTGGGCGTATCCGAACGAGTTCAAATCCAAGAAGGACGCCGGTCAGAAGACCAAGTCTGAGAACATGTTCAGCCGACCCTCGACCCACAGCCCGCTGTGGTTCTGTCTGCAGGGCTACGCCGTGATTGATGACCCGACCCTGCCCATTGTCGGCGAGGGAGACACCGAGCCCAACGACAACTTCGTCGAGCAGCTGGTGTCGGGCGCTGAGGCCGCTGTGAAGATGGCTGTCGACAAGGGGGTGGCCGATCCCAAACGCCTGCTTGTGGGTGGACACAGCTACGGCGCCTTTATGACGGCCAACCTTCTGGCCCATACCGACCTCTTTCAGGCCGGCATCGCGCGCTCGGGTGCGTACAATCGCAGCCTGACGCCGTTCGGTTTTCAGTCCGAGCAGCGCACGTACTGGGAAGCGCTCGATACCTACATCGAGATGTCGCCGTTCACCCATGCGAACCGGATCAATGAGCCCATTCTGCTCATTCACGGGGCCGATGATCCCAATCCTGGGACCTATCCGGTTCAGTCCGAGCGTCTGTTTGAGGCCATCAAAGGCAACGGGGGGACCGTCCGCTGGGTGGTGTTGCCGCTTGAAGAGCACGGCTACCGGGCCCGAGAATCCATTGGACACATGTTGTGGGAGCAGTTTCGGTGGGCCGATACGTACGTGAAGAATCCGACCCAGTCGTCGACACCGGAGGGTACCGGTTCGGACTGACTCGGCGCGTGAAAGGGTGAGGGTATGTCACCGTTTTAGGAACGGGTGTGGCTATGCCGCAGCGCGTGGTTTGGGACGAAAGATGCTCTTCAGCAAACTCGAGATCGCACCATCGTCGCCCTCGATGAGCTCACCGGGAATGTGCGGTTCCAGCTCCGCGTGGAGTCCTGGAAGTCGAGACCAGTGAACGCCGGGCTTGAGGTGGTGCGCTGTGTGGTAGCCCAGGTTGAATCGTGTCAGGTTGTACAGCCGAGAGGTGATGTTGCGTGAACCCTCCATGGGCTCCTCGGTGTACAGTCCGGAGTGATGATCGTAGGTGGCTTCGAATGTGAGGAGCGCCATGACCTGCGGCAAAACAACGAAGATCAATAGTGCTTGCCATCCGAATAAGGCGAGCAGCGCCGCTGTGACGACCCAAGAGATGATTCTGAACCGCCGGTAGAGCCGTCCGATTTTTTTGGCCTTAACGGCCACCTTCATGCACCCCGAATGCATTCGAAGTCGGTTCGCCCACACGTATTCCCAGCGGCCCATACAGCTTCCGTCTTCCCGGGTCCAAGCACTCGCATCAACGGGTGCATTTCCGGTGTCTGGGTACTGCTCTAAGAAGTTTCCGTGGTGACCAATGTTGTGGTGTAGCACCCAGGAGTAGGCGGTGATTCCGCTCTGTAGGCCCATGATGAGATCGAGCGTTTCATTTAGGGGGCGCTGGTGAAAGGTCGGGCAGTGGTTGTGGTGGTGTTGAAACGAAACAACAGACCCACAAAAGAAGATCAAGACCACGGCCATGACAGCTGTCCAGCCGAGCGGCAAGGTGCAGGCCCACACCTGCAGACAAAAGACGAACACCACGACAGACACGGGTACGGCATCGATACGAACTTTCAGCACAGACACAGACTTCTCCGGGCGCCCCCCCCCTTTATTTGGCTTCGTTCGTTGTAGCTATGTGGAAAGATTCGGTATGCATTTTTATGGTCTTCAGACCTGTGTAATTGGCCGTTTTTATCTGCAGATAGGCCCCAGGAGCAGGGTGTGGTCGGATACATTTGATCGCAGAATGATCCGCATGCGCTTCCAATGCACCAACTGAACATCGGTGAGTTCCGGTCAGTATTCGGAAGCAGAAGGTGCTTGGTTAGGACGCCGGTTACGGAGTGAGTTGGGTCAGGTGATTCAACAATGTTGTTGCGGCGAGTTTTCCAAGTTTGTTTGCTGCAGCCG
>Ga0315320_10001027_pt1 | contig 23079 bp, 12 predicted proteins | sample M140m21515metaG_FD_203458 | JGI IMG/M metagenome (GOLD analysis project Ga0315320, IMG submission 203458) | Ammonia-oxidizing marine archaeal communities from Monterey Bay, California, United States - M1 40m 21515 | ecosystem: Environmental > Aquatic > Marine > Coastal | place: USA: California... | reverse complement strand
AAAAAACTGGTTCATTGGATTCTGCAATGGGTGTTGAAACGGTCAAAGGCACGCAGCGTCAGCACACTATACCACGCGCACGGCGAGTCACGCCGCTCAGTGTGATCTCTCAAAAACCGTTGCGACGCGGGCTGCAATCTTAAATGCGACCGGTTGGAAAGTGTTGGAGGTTTGATCCCCGTCTCGTAGTTCTGTTGTCCCGTCATTGAGATCGTTTGGTCAGGCCTCGCCATTGATAAAGTCGTGTTTGCTGCCTCTAGTCAGAATGTCGTGTCTTGAGCATGAATCAATCGTATCGTTGTCATCATGTATCCAGTATGCCCCCCTCACCTACATCTGGATGTAGGCACTGCTTGGTTACATGTTGAGGGTTTTGAGTCTGGGGGATTGCCGATGTGCCCTATCAATCTATGTATGATACAGGCCTACGCGAGCATTAGCGTGCCAGCATTTTGTATGTGCTGTGGATCATATGTGCTGTGAATCAATGCATAGTTGATCGGGTTTTTCTCAACTCAATGAACGGATTTTCGTCCGCCCAAGAGTATGGAATGACGGAACAAGAGACCGAATCTGAAATGGTAAAGTGTCGTGAATGTGGGACTCTTATCCGAGAGGCAGATTCAACGGTTGGGTGTCCAGTGTGTCTGCTTGAAAAAGGGGGGCATGAGAATCCCGAGAATGCATTTGGTGGACGCCAGTTTGCTGAACGCTATCGCATTGAGTCGTTCATGAGCCGAGGTGGGATGGGGCAGGTTTTTAAAGCGATTGATTCTCAGCTTGGGCGTGAAGTTGCGATCAAGTTGCTAGTGGGCAAGCGTTATCAGGATCACGAAAAGGTCAAGCGGTTTCGGCAAGAAGCATTGACTTTGTCAAAAGTCAATCATCCCAACGTTTGCACGATTCACGATGTGGGGGTGTCCGCTGAGGGGCCTTATATCGTCATGGAATTGGTGCATGGCCAGACGATTGGCAAGCTGGTCAAAGGCGGGGCACTGCCGATCAATCAGTCGTTGGAGCTTATGCTTCAAGCTTGCAGGGGCGGGCATGCCATTCATGCCAAAGGTATTGTGCATCGTGACATCAAACCATCCAACGTCATGGTCACCGCAGGCAACCTGCTCAAAATTGTGGACTTTGGGTTGGCAACACGTTCTAACAGAAGTCGCTCTGATGGAACGAATTGCGATGCTCCTGAGAATACACTCACGGACGAAGTGCGAACTGTCGCAGGGCACATCGTAGGAACACCCAATTACATGTCACCTGAGCAGGCTTCTGGGCGTTTTGTTGATGTTCGAACTGATGTGTTTTCTTTGGGCGCAGTGTTCTATGTCATGTTGACCGGTCAGCCACCGTTCCAGGCAGAAACGCCGATGCTGACCATGCATGCGATTATCGATCGTGACTACAAACCCGTCCGCGATCTGAATCCTGCTGTGCCCGAGGCCGTTGCAGATCTTGTTGATAAAATGCTTGCCGACATTGATGATCGGTTCGAGAGTTTTAAGCCCGTCATGGAAACGCTCGAAAAGCAGATCGCAACCTCATCGCTTGAAAACACCGTTGTTGAAGCGTGTAGCGAGGGCGGGGTGAATGGGGATGTTACAAGCGATCCAAAAACACGATCCAATGTAGTGCGGGTTCGGGTCATCATTGCCCTGATTGGCATGTTGTTGTTTTTGGGAGTGTGGTTCTGGCGTTGGCTGTTGCCTGATTGGCCTCGAGGTGCAACTTCTAACGGTTCTGGCTGGATGATCAAGGTAGAAGAGCCTCAGTTCTGGATTGAAGTGGTGGCCGTCGTGATTGACCCTGTGGAATTTAGTGATCAGAAATCACACAACAGGAATGCTTCTGACGTTGAACGCGAGTTCTATGAGCTATTGAAGCAAACCGCTCATGAAGTGCTGGCGGAAAATGCAGTCCCGATTCGAGTATTCGACTACCAGGGCTGGATGAAGTTTGAGAGCGTCCATCGTTACGAAGATGGTACGCTCGACTTTACAAATGCTGTGATCAACCTGTTGCAAGAGAATGAAGCAAATCTGTTCATTACGATCGGGGGGTATTTTGACCAAGTGAGCAACGCGTATCACTTCGACGTTGGCGTTCTCAATTCCGAGGGAGTCGTTTTTCAGTCAAGCCACATGGAATTTGAAGATCAAATGGTACAAGTTGCAGACCGTGCCGCTGTGAGAGAGAGTTTCGTGGCTTGGTTTGATGAAAATTTTGAACGTTCGACGTCAACGGAATGATCTCTTTTCACCAGTGATCCCGTGTGCGGTTGGTTGTCAGTAATCGTGCTGAGAAAATGCTGTTGCGGATTGTACTTCAGCGGAATCTTTACTTCTTGTTCTTGTTTGTCTTCTTCTTAGGCTGTTTTCGGTCTTCAGCCTGCGACCACATCTCCTTGTCTACACTGGTGAGCCTGGTTTTGGCAAGTTTCGATAAAGTGGACGCGAACTGATCTTTGATCATCCGTTCTTCTTCTGTTAGCTCGGAATCAGCAAGTTTCTTGCCATCGAATGGGCCTTGGTATCGTGTTAGCGTTGCGTTGGTCCCATCTGTTTTTGCGACCAGTGAGTATTGTTTGTCACGCACCATCACGTTGCCACGGTACCAGATGTAAATCCAGTCTTTGACACGCGTGTTGGTCTCTTTTTCCATCACCGATGCCATGCTCATTCCATCGCCGGGGTAATCTGTGGGTAGCTTGCCCCCGGTGATTTCACACAAGGTGGGCATGATATCAACAAACTCGATCAGGTCATCAGCAACACGACCAGGTTTGCTGATCCCACCGGGCCAGTTTGCAATCAAGGGAACACGAGTCCCCATGTCGGTCAGGGTGCCTTTGCCACCAACCACCTTGGTTCCATTCCATGGGGTGACGATCGGTTTGTCAGTCCCATTGTCGCCCGTGAAAATAACTAGTGTGTTATCGCGTACACCGGATGCTTCGAGTTGCTTGACAATTTGTCCGACCATTTTGTCAGCGTAAGCCGCCATGTCACGAAAGTGTCGTTGCGGGTCGTTAAGGTCGCCTTTGTAGGTGGTTGAACCAAGTCGTTTTGGATCCCAGTCGCTTGAGTCGGGAGTCGGGTCGAATGGGCAGTGCGTCAAGATCATCGGGTAGTAAACCAGAAACGGTTTTGTTTTGTTTTGGTCGATGAACTTGCAGACAAAATCAGTGCAGAGTTTGGGTGCATACTCACCGTGCATGTACTCTTTCTCCTCACCATTTATTTCCAGCATTGGATTAACGAATCGTCGATCATAAGTTTTCCCATCCTGTTTGGATCGGCCACTGCGTGTATGTTGCCACAGGCATGAACGGTCAAAGCCGAAATGTTGGGGTGCATCTTTTTTCTTGCCCAATTGCCATTTTCCAGCGATGCAGGTGGTATAGCCAGCCTGTTTTACTTGGTGGGCGAATGTGGTTTGCCCCCGATCCAGAAGTCCGAACTTTACATAATTCCGTACGTTGTATTGGCCCGTCATGATCTTGGCTCGCGATGGCGTGCAAAGAGGATTGGCAAAGCAGTTCGTGAATCGGATTCCACCGGCAGCCAGTTTGTCCAGATTGGGTGTTTTGCACGATTCGCTGCCGTTCACTGACAAAGCCTCGTAGCCCATGTCGTCTGCCATGATCAGGACAACATTGGGTTGCGTTGCATTGACGGTTGCTGTGGTAGCCAGCAACAACAGGGCAAGGATTTGTCGCATGATGAGTCTCAGGATGGTTTGTTGTTCAAGTTGCTGGAAAGTGCGGTGTTCCTGCAAGCAGGGCAACCGAGATGGTGTTCCCCGTCGCCGTTGGCCTTGTCTTGGAAGTCAGTTGTCGAGTTGTACGCGGGTGTAGGGGCTCGACAGGTAGGTGGCGTAAGATTCATTTTTGTGTCGGATAGTTTTTCGATGGTTGCTGAAAAAATCGACACGTGAAACACCCGGTTTTATTGGGATCTTTGCTGTCCATGCGTTAAGTGTTGGATCGTACTGCATCTCGGACACATTCTCGTTGGGAATCAGTTCACTGAGGTAAGCGGGGCTGCCATCAGGAGCACGGTCAAACATCCACCAGATGCGGCCGCTCTCAGCTGGCGATTTCCCAGGGAACTTGATCATGACCCTGAGGGCCCCATCTTCAATACTGTGTTTGACCTCAGGTGGAGACAACAACGTGCCACTCATCTGTTCAGGGAAGAAATGTTTCAAGAGAAAGGCTGCCTTGTTCTGTTGGTCATGCTCACGCTGGGGATGTCCCCGTTTTCCGTGACCCGTGTTGGCTCCAAGGTAAACAGGGATGTCCGGGTGATTAGCCCCGCCCCAGGCAAGGTCGTAGGCCACGCTGTCATGGGTTCCTGGATGAAACAACATCTCGACATTGCGCTGTCGCAATTGATCCAGATTGCGCGAGATGAACACGTCATCAGCAATGTCAGATGTGAATTTTTGCAGGTCAGGCCATGTATGCCCCGCTGCCAACGCAGCCCGATTGAACTCGGGCCCGAAATTGCCACCAGAAAAGATGCCACGTCGGCCCGGTTGCGATTCAAGCTCATCCCAAGCCTTGCGATCACAGAGCCTAAGCGGTGAATCCCAGATGGGTGATACGGTTGCGTGAACGGCGGTCATGCGGTCGTCGTGCAGGATCGCCATCGATGGTGAGGCACCATTCTTGGACGATCCACTGACAGCCACTTTCCCTTTTTCAAAATGATCCGTTTCAGCATAGGCGGTCGTGATTGCCCGCATCAATGTTGCTGGCCATGCCCAGTACTGAATTTTGTAGTGGGGGTCAAGCGTTTCTGCAAAACGTTTGCTGGCTGCTGCTGCCATAGCACGCTGGCCATAACTTCCCGGTTCCTGCACGACCGTGAAAACAAGGCCAACTCCAGAGTTAAGTAATTCACGTTCAAATCGACTTGGCTTGGTGTCCAGGTTTAAACGCGATGGTGTGCTGCCACCCGTGAGGTGAAAACCTTTCGCCTTCTGATTCTCTGGAACGACCATTCGCACGGGTACGCGGTATTCTTGACCCTTCCACAGATCACCCACATTGATCGTGACGAGCTTTTGTCGCGTTGCGACCGGTCCGGGAACGGAGTGCCAGCCCTGAAGTACTTCCGTTTCAAGCGTGCCTGTATCCTGAATTTCATTCATGTCGAATATGGTTGTTGAGGCCTCGCAAACTTGAGTCGCCAACAACATCAATAGGGCTGTCCAGGATAGTTTTGATTTGATCCAGTTCGCTCGTAGTACGGATTCTGAATGATGCATGGAAACTGATCTCGTTGACGAATTGATTCATGGTGAGCGGAGCGCGAACCTGCCTGTCAACAGTCTACATGAACCGTGACAACCGTGGAGATGTCGCCCGTTTTCAAAAAAGAAATTTTGTTCTCTCTTGGTCAACAGACGGATTTGTTCGCGTCAAGCTTGGAGGCGGAGAGGTTGGCGGTGCCAATAAGTAAGGCTTCGCCACAGCCATTCCAGCGGACCGAATCGAAAGTAGTTTAACCAGATGCATGAGAACGCGATCTGGACTAACGATACTGCCAGCACCGTGATCACTTGTTCGACTCGTGAGAAGTTTCCAAATTGAGCGAATCCGTGGCCGTAAAAAAGAAAGGTGCAAAGCAATGTTTGCAAGAGATAGTTTGAAAGTGCCATCTGCCCGACACGGGCAAGTGGCCATGCCGTTTTTGCAAGCATCGGTGATTTCAAAACCAGCATGATGCCACCCACGTATCCGAGACTGATGAGAGGACTCGACCAGTAATTGAATTGGTCTCCGAGGAAAAAAGAGTAGCTCATTTTCCAGTCGGCTTCAAAGTTTTGGTGGATCCCATACATCGTCGCAGGGATTCCAATACAAACTGCGATCGCAATCAATACCGCATAAACGGCACCCGAGCGTTCGCCCGTGAGAATGCGTTGTTTGTATAGAGCCATTCCAATCAACATCAGGCCAGAACATCGCCACACGGTGGAAAACACAAACAGAAAGGTTTCCATGAAGAATGCTTGTTCAGAGCGAGTTGGTAATTGTTGTAAGTAGGGTTGCAGATAGGTTGCAATTTCTTGCTTGATAGTGTCAGCCTGCGGTTGCCAGGTTTCCTGTCGCAGTTGCAGGATGTCTTCCGGCGGCCAAAGGGGCATTGAAAGACCTGTCATGATTGAAATCAGGGAGGCGATAGCGAAGCACGAAACACCAATCGCCCACAACACTCGGGGGGAGCAGTTGCGAAACCAGAAAACGGCAGAACCGCACAAAGCATAGGAGACAAGAATGTCTCCTGCCCAAAGTAAATGTGCATGCAATAATCCGAGTATCAACAGCCAGCCCATTCGGCGGAAATGAAAGCGTGTCACAGGCAAAGCGAGCGTTGACCGCCTATTTGACATCAGTACGATTCCAGCTCCGAATAGCATCGAAAAGATGGACATGAATTTCATGTCCGCAAACAGGTGGCTGAGGTACCACACCCAATGATTGCTGTTGCTCAGGTCTCCATAGGCTGTTGGGTTGAGGTAGGCACTGCCGATCATCGAGAAAAATTGTACGTTCATGATCAGGATGCCCAACGTTGCAAAGCCACGCACAACATCGAGGGAAACGATTCGCTCGGGCTTTCCAGTAGGAGGTGCCGCTGGAGCAGGGGGCGAGCTGTTTGTGGGTGAGCCTGCCGATTGACCCGTGCGTGCGTGCGGTTTTTTGGCCATCAGGATTTAGCTTCTCGTAAGTCGGATTCCTGCAACGGCGACGTTGGGTAGATATCCAAGACAGATGTCCATTCTCAATCAGTGGTGATGGGTTGTGCTGTGGTCGGTCCATATCCAATATCGAGCGGCCGCTGTGATGGGGCAACCGGGGTCAGGTCACCTGCGTCGTCTGTGAGGTTGCGTCCGACGCTGTAGATCAACCAGCCGTCGGATGTTCTGCTGGAAATCATATCCTTGGATGTGTAAGGATCCTCTCGGATCTCTGCTGGCAGCGTTTGGACTCGCACGTCAGGTTGCTGTTGCACCGCTAATAAAATTCTCAAAGCTCGTAGTCTCGCGGTTGCATCGTCTTTCGCATCGAAAATGCTACTCATGTCGGGAGTTATGATCTTGCTGATGGGTTTGAGGAAAGTAGCCGATGACAACTCCGCCATTAGTACATCCATGCGCTGGTCTCGTATCGTCTTTGTCTGGTTGACCATCGAGATGCATTCGTTCATGTATTCAATGTAGGCAGACTCGTCATCGTTAAAATAGGCTTGGCCGATGTTCGTCCCAACAAAGAACGCTGGGATCGGAATTTGGTTTTCGTCTGAGTTTTTGGCAGCTTGCTGGATATCCTGGAATGACTGTATTCCACTGGCACGCTCTACCTTAATTGCGTTGGTGAGGTTAGTGTTCATGTTGAACTGTTGCAGCTGTTTGTCGATTGCCTCAAACATTGGCTCAGAGACTTCGCACGTTGATAGCGTCTGTTGAACCACGTTGCCAAGTTTTTCCAGGCCAACGCATTCAATGAGAAAACCCATCAGAAACCTTTCTTGCTCAGTAAGGTGCAGGATTCGGTAGCCTGTCAGGCAGGCCTCGACCGCAGCATCCCCTGCTCCGTTGGATGCGAGTATGCTCGCCTTGTCTGCCAGCATCTCGATCGCTCGTCTTGATGTTTCTGCGTGTGCAGTGCTCGCGCCAAATCCTTGGCTGCGGTCAATGTCAGCTTGGTAGCTTTGGCATTGGGATGCCTTTTTCAACAAGTCGAATAGTTCGCTGTTTTCAGTAAAAAAAGTTTCCTGCTTTTGCAGGAGGAGAGACGATGCGGGTTGTTGAGCGCTGGAGTTCGCTGATGGGTTTTCGGCTTTGAAGCTTCTGACCAATTCAGAGTATGCATCGATTCCAGTCGCTGACTCGGACAGCAGCACGAAGGCATTGTCCTGCTCCGGTACAGGATCTGATCCGTATTCCACGTAGTAGATTGGGTCTCCAGCATCGGAGATTGCGCTTCGTAAATTTTTCAGTTTTCGACCGCTCGAGTTCGCAAGCCAAGATGAACCTGCGAGTCCACAGATGAACAGTAATGCCAATAATGCTGCAATTGCCAGTAAGAACTTTTTCACATGATTACCTGATGTTTCAGATGGGGCACGGCTGAAGAATATTTTTCTGAAGGATGGCACTTGGGAATTTCAGTGCTTTGCCGCTTCTTTTTTTTACTTACAACGGGGGCAGACGATCCATGATTGATTCCTTCCTCATTGCTGACGAGACGGACGTGGTGGACAGAACGGGTGAACGGGTAGGCGTGTTTGGCCAAAGCGTGGTTGTGATGGGGCGCTAGATTGTGTGCTTTAGTGATTGAATTGGTGATCCGTGTTGAATTCGCGAGAATTCCTCGATGTCCATGTGGGCTGAGTTGCGAAGGCCCAAAGAGAGGACGAGAGCCAAAGGAGGGCAGGGTGCGATCCTTTTGCTGGGTCTGAGATCTGCGTGGTTTGTTGGGGTACGAGAAAAGGTGCCCATGTCTCCGATTCGCTCACTTCAGGGAATATTTGACGGTGCGATGTGAGTATAATTCACCGGCTTTGTTGCTGGCTCTCGTGCCTGCAGTGCGTCAACGAATCCTATGTCCTCAACGTTGGAGCTTTTGAATGAGAGTTCTTTTATTACTGGTTTCGACTTTTTGTTTTTCGGTAGTTACCGTTGCCGAGGATTCCGGGAAAGATGCCAAATTACGAATCATCGTTTTTGGTGCCCATCCCGATGATGCTGAATACAAGGCTGGTGGAGCAGCGGCGTTGTGGGCAGGAAGCGGGCACCACGTCAAGCTGGTTTCGGTGACCAATGGAGATATTGGGCATTGGGCGATGGCTGGTGGGGCATTGGCTCGGCGTAGGTCGGCCGAGTCAGCGGAAGTGGCGAAGACCTTGGGCGTGACCTCGGAAGTTTTGGATATACACGATGGGGAGCTGATGCCGACGCTTGAGAACCGACGCAAAATTACCCGGCTGATTCGTGAATGGAATGCCGATGTCGTGATCTCGCATCGCCCCTGGGATTATCATCCAGATCATCGTTATGTCGGTGTGCTGGTTCAAGACGCCGCTTACATGGTAGCTGTTCCGTTTTTTATGCCGTTGGTGACACCGCTGAAAAAGAACCCTGTCTTCCTGTACTCCAGTGATCGCTTTCAGAAACCGTATCCTTTTGAAGCAGATGTCGTGGTTGATGTCGATCCAGTATTTGATCGCAAAGTCGATGCGTTAACCGCATTGGTTTCGCAGACTTTCGAAGGCGGCGCTCTGGGAAGCCAGGAGCGAATGGATGCAGCGCCTCCTGCCTCTCAGCCTGAACTGCGCGCTCGGTGGTTGCGGGAAAAGTGGATCAAACGCCAGTCAGGTGAGGCAAAGCGTTTTCGTAATGGCTTGGTTCGCTGGTACGGAGAAGAACATGCGAATCAGGTGAAGTATGCGGAAGCCTTTGAAATCTGTGAGTATGGACGACAGCCCTCAGATGCTGATATCCGGAAACTTTTTCCATTCCTGCCCCTAAAGTGAGACAGCGTTTGGCATAGCTGCGGGTCACTTGCTCTGAATCTCGTCCACGATGCGGTCGGGGTGAATACAGGCTGATTCAACGAGTTTTCGAAATTCAATTCGTGGTGGCTTGATCCCGTTGCACTGTGTGAGAACCATTCCAATCAAGTCGCGATTCGGGTCAACCCAGACGAAGGTGCCATCCGAACCACTGTGAGAGAACGTGCTGCCTGGTTCACTTACCTTCCATCCCAGGCCGTAGTTGATGGCAGCGTCACAGTGGTTTCCCTGGGGAGTGGTCATTTCGGTCACTGAATCACTGCTCATGATCTGTTTGTTGCCGTATCGTCCCTTGTTGAGAAGCATCTGGCAAAAAAGTGCGTAGTCGCGCGCACTGGAAACCATGCCGCCCGAACCACGTGGGAATGGCCAGTCCGGTGCGTCACCCGGTTTCCAGCCCTTGCTCCATGTTCCATCCCGCTGGCGTCTGAGAACGGTGGACATTCGGTTGTGGTCTGCATCCGACTCGTGATTGCAACTGTCAAGCATGCCCAGTGGTTGGTAAATGCGATCGTGAAGATGTTGCTTGTAGGAGCCTGTGACTTCTTCGATGACGGCAGCCAGTGTGTTGTAGCAGGCATTGTTGTAGGAATAGGTTTTTCCCGCAGGCTCCAATGGCGCCGTTGCTGCAAATCGATTGACTTCCAGACGCAGGTCCGGGGCTTGGGGATGAGTTGCTGACTTCTGTAGTAGGGGAGTAAAAAATAGCGGCTTGATGCGAATGCCACTGGTGTGCGTCAGAAGGTGACGAAGTGTGATCTCGTTCCACCTCGTATTCCGGAAAGCTTTTAAGTACTTGCCTACCGGTGTGTCCAAATCTAGTTTTCCATCTTCTACCAGTAACATGATTCCGGCTGCTGTGATCGCTTTACTGTTCGAAGCCATGCGAAACAGTGAGTCTGTCTGCATCGGCCGGGTGTGTTGTAAATTTCGATGGCCAAATGCCTGATGTAAAATGATTTTTCCCTGCCTCACTACCAGGATTACAGCACCGGGTATCTGGTCCTTTGTAACCGCTTCTTCAATCAGTGATGCAGCACGCGTCAATGTCTCAGGATCAACACCGACCTCGGTCGCCCGCCCGACTGTTAAATCGGATGCTGCCAAGGGAGTGGCGGCAATTGCCAAGAAAGACGCCCCCCAAATCAGTGCCAAGAAACGGATTCGTAGCACGACGTTGAGAAGCAGGCTGTTGGGCAAGTGGAAATTGGAACATTGCACGCATGAAAATCGATGAGTCATAAGTAACTTCGTTGCTGGGTTGTGCACTGGGTTTATCCTTCCAGTGGTGCCGACGTTATGCTCTGTCATCTCGATCGAAATGGATGCTATCGAAGGATGCCTAAGCGGAAGATGTTCAGCCCCCAATGTGCTGATTTACAATTCAGCCCGGTCGGACCAGTCAGCAGGATAGCTGAAACCGACTTCAGGATGGCAAAGCGATGCTAGCAATCAATATTGGCTGGATGGAGCAAATTTCGTAGGCAAGTTGTGGGCGCGCTAGGGCCGTGTTTGTTTGAGATGTGGCTGCGTGGGGTGCACAACGGTATTCAGCTCGTGTTCGAGAGCGTGGTGCCGCTTTGTTTTCTGGTTGAAGCGGCTTTTTTTGCTGGGTCGGGTCCGGCATGAGTCAGTCTTGTAGGTTGAGTTGATTGCCATTTGATTTGAATATTTTGGGCCGAGTATTGCTTTCAATCCATCGGCTACGCGGAAGTAGGTCGTCAGGTCGTCTCTTGGAAACTTGATCTGTACCCGTTGCGCACGGAATGTTACCGTCCCACGGCAGATTTGCGTTGCTATCGACAGGAACAGATCAGGGGCGTATTGGGACGCGGGTTGGGCAAGCGCCAGCTCAAGGAAGAGCGTGGTGTGAGGCTGCCATGGGGTTGGGTAGTTCGGATACGAGAATTCAAGAAATCTATAGCATGAAAACGAATGACATGGATAGCACAAGCCAAGACCGATCCACTGATTTGGATCTTTCGGTTGTCGTTCCTTTGTATAACGAGGAAGAGTCAGTTGGGCATTTGGTAGCAGCCATTTGTGACGCTCATGAGCAAGCGGAGGTGGCGGCCGCCGGTAGCGATCAAACAGTTGCTTGGGAACTCATTCTTGTCGATGACGGCAGTACTGACTCGACGGTTCAAGCAGCAAACGAGGCTTGTGCGGGCATTTCATTGCCGACTCGCGTGGTCACGATGAATCGTAACTTTGGGCAAACCGCTGCCATGCAAGCTGGCATTGATGCAGCTCACGGTGAGCTGATCGCAACGCTTGACGGTGATTTGCAGAATGATCCCGCAGACATACCGCGAATGGTCGATCACCTGCGAGCAAATGATCTCGATTTGCTGGTTGGCAAGCGGGCGAAACGGAAAGACGGTTTGATTCTACGTTTGATTCCCTCTTGGATTGCCAATCGGTTGATTGCCAAAGTAACGGGAGTCAAGATCCGGGATTATGGCTGCAGTCTGAAAATTTATCGAGCGAGTATCATTCGCCAGATTTCGCTGCTCGGAGAAATGCATCGGTTCATTCCCGCATGGATTGCGTCGGTTACTCATCCGAATCGGATTGGCGAGATCGATGTGAATCATTCCCCACGTCAGTTTGGTCAGTCCAAATACGGCATCTCTCGGACCATTCGCGTTATTTTGGATCTGGTTTCGGTCTTGTTCTTTTTGAAATACCGTGCAAGGCCGGGGCATTTCTTCGGAACACTGGGACTCGCCGTGGGAGCCGTGGGTGTTGTGATGATGGGAATTGTGATGTTTTCCAAGTTGGTTGTCGGTGAAGACATTGGGACACGTCCCATGTTTCTTCTCGGTGGTCTTGCCATGCTCTCTTCTCTTCAGTTGATCTGTTTTGGTGTGATGGCCGAAATGCTGACCCGCATCTATTTTGATTCGTCGAACAAGGCCACTTATTCAGTTCGCAAGACGCATGGGAACGCCGCTTCCTGTGACGCTGGCCTGTTCCATGCTGATTCAAGTGCCGAAATTACTCACGTACCATTTCGACGAGCAGCTTGATAAATGGACCGTAAGTTCAATCGACGCTTTGTTGTCTTGGTAGGATTGACAGTCTATTTCTGTGCGCATGCCTTGTTGAGAGGTTTCATCTCACCATCGCTGAACTTTGATGAATCCGAACAATCGTTTTTGTCGCAAAATCTGGCGTGGGGATACAACAGCCAGCCACCTTTGTATACGTGGATGCAAACACTCTTCTTCGAAGTGCTGGGTTGCAATGCGTTTGCGATGGCTGTCATGAAGAATGGTTTTCTGTTGCTGACCTATGGGTTGCTGTTCAGAGCGATTGAGGAAGTCACGGAAAGCGTCCCCCTGGCAATTGTTGGATCTCTGGGGATGTTCACCATTCCACAGATCGCGTGGGAAAGTCATCGTGATCTTTCGCATACGGTTGCCGCGACTTGCATGACCTGCGCCTTGTTTTATTGCATCGTCCGAATGGCCGGGCAGAAATTTAGCAAGCCATGGATGGGTTATGTGTGCCTTGGATTGATTGTCGCGGCAGGAATCATGTTCAAATACAACTTTGGGATTGTGGTTGTCGGCTTTGTGATCGCTGGCCTGACCATTACCGAATATCGATACCTGCTGTTGAGCAGCAGGATGCTCTTGTCAGTGGTTATAGCGGCGGCGATTCTTACACCTCATTTGCTTTGGGTGCTGGACCATTCAACGATCGCCTCACGTAAAACCGTACAGACGTTGACTGGAGACAGATCTGACTTTTGGCTCGACAATATGTGGTTGGGATCTCAGGCCTTTGTGATTTCAGCGGTTGCCTGTTGTGGGTTAACGCTGTTCGTCTTCACGGCCTTGTATGTGCGAAAGAACAACACAACCTTTGAGCCGAGCATGAAAACGCGGTCGGCCATGTTACTGATCGAGAGGTTTTTGATTGTCGTGGTGGCAATCCTGTTCATGCTGGTGCTGTCTGGTCATGCGATTGAATTCAAAAACCGTTGGTTTCAGCCCTTTGTCTGTTTGCTGCCCGCGTATCTTGTGCTGCGATTCGGTGGGCACGTTTTAGCGCGACCTCGGATGCAAAACTTGGCACAAATCATGACGGTCGCAATCATGTTTGTTCTGCTTGGTGCCATGACAGCACGCCCGCTGGCAGGTCAATGGAGAGGAAAGTATTGCTGGTTGAATATGCCTTACGATCAATTGGCGATCGAGATCGAGAATCAATTGGAAACAAAGCCGCAAATTGTGGTCACCCCCGATATGCGGCTTGGTGGAAACTTGAGAGTGTTTCTGCCGGATAGCACGATCATGTCGCATGATACGGAGTCGTCTCTTCCAGAGGATCCAGCAGGTGCTACGGGATTGGTCCTGTTGGTTACCGAAAATCTGTCCCGTGATCAGCGGCATTCTTTTCTGGAGCAGGTTGCGACGGATGCAGTAGAAGCTGACCTCAATTCACCCTGGGTGCGGATTGAACTGCCGATGCGTTACAGTTCGGATGGTGCGACAGCGACGTATTACTTCCGAACGTTGCGTTCCACAGACACCACGCGTATCGCAGAGCGGACGCAGGGTGCGTATTGAAAATCTGGCACCCCGTTTCAGGTGATCGATTGCTCACGCGATGCGGCATCGCTAAGACGCGTCTGGGATGACTTTACGGATGACTTCACGGCCGACGGGTGTCTTGTTGTGACCTGTGTGATGCGTGCCCGTTGATGGGGCCCGTGCGGTCGCTTTGCTTCTCGTCACGTGGGTTCCCGGATCGTGAATCGGGTTTGAGCCTGCGAGCATGAGTGCTGTCCGGCGCAGAATGAAGATTCAGTTGCTGATCGGACTCATGAAATCACCATGTTCGATGAACGGGGTGTAGTTAGCGTAGGACTGAGCCCGACTTGCCGGGTGGATTCCGTCTATTTTGTGGTCAGCCCGTCTGCTGCGAGATTCCCAAGTGCGATGAACAACCTCGGGTGAAGTGCGGTTTTCGTGACGCAAAAATTGGGCACCACGGGAGCAGACCCACGGTGAGATTGGTATCGTATTGGGGGATTTGCCTCTGCTTGTCAAGAGTCTGCTTGAGTCAACTGCTCAGTCACCAACTTTCTGCCCCGAAGAATTTTCAATGTCCGTTGAGTACACGAAGAATCTTGTTGGTAAGCCGATTGTAAAATTCGATTGTCCCAAGTGCCAGTTGCGTTTGAGTGCGATGCTTTCGGAGGCAGGAGCTCATGACAAATGCCCCGAGTGTGGGCAGGGTTTCAAGGTTCCGGGGCAACAGAAACTGAAGCAGGCAGCAGAGAAACGCCGTTTGGCACAGGAGGCAAAGTCAGCGGCAAAACAGAAAAATTCCGAGGAGGCCAAGGCTCAGAAATTGAGGGGCTCAGGAGTTGATCACAACCTAGGCTACGACTCCGGTGAGGCTCTTGCTGCACAGCGGGCGGGGCAGTCACGCGAAGTGGATGACCGATGGCTCGTTGATCCTGAGGACATGCAGACTGATGCGGCAGCACAGGATGTGCCATCCAGCGCATCAGGAGTTCTTGAGCCAGCACCATCCGCCAGTTCTGAGATCGTCGTCCTGTCACATGAAGCTGATGTGGATGTGGATGCAAGCAAAATTAATACTGAAGAATCTGCTGATCGGGAACCTGCTGGTCGGAAAACACCAGAGCGTGGTGCTGCCGCTGGACGTCAAAATCGCGTTGTTCCGACTTCCACTCGCGGTTGGTGGAGAGATTCCATTCGCTTTGAGAGTGTGTCCGCTTCACGTTATCCGGCGCTCATGGCGTTTCGAAATCTGATGGTCTTGCTGTGGTGGATCATGATGGGGTGTTCTGCGCTGGCATTTATCGGCAATCCGTTTGTCCTGATGTACAATGGCTACTCACAGTATTTCAGTGCCAGCAGTTCTTGTGACCAGAGGCTTGAGACGTACAACAATGCAACCATTGATGGTTTGTTGGCTCCATCGAATCAGGGTCAAGGACTTACGGCAGCAAACGCTTCTCGCTTGTTAGATGAACTGTCAAAATATGACTATCGCGGTTTCCAGGTAAAAAACCGCATCAATCGAAATGTGGGTGTGTCACCACAGGTTCTTGCCAGTGTGGTGTTGGATTGGCGGGCATGGATTTCTTCAAGGAAGGCGGAAGTCAATCGAGATCGACCCTCGCTGATCATGGCCTTCACCGGCGTTGTGTTTTTGATTCTGGTCTACTGGTTAGCCTTGATTCTTGGCATGGTGATTTATTCAGTGCTGATTCTGGTGCCGCCTGAGTGCGTCAAATTGATCATTGACATTGAGCAAGGTGTGCGTGGTGGGGGCACCTCAACGTAGCTTCGGTTTACCGATGATTGAGACCGCGGCTTGCGGTGTGGTGGACATCGACTGAGTCTCACGCCAGTTCGCAGCACAGGCGTCTAATCCGTCGGCGTTGGTGGGCCACCTCAGTCAGCTTCGAACTCCGGCATGATTTCAAGTATTCCCACACATGATTCTGGCTTGGGTGTCATGAGCACGCGAATCGCGTCGCAGTGGACCGGAGCAGCGGGGTGCACCACGTTGTATTGATTTGCTCGTGTGTCGTAGCGGTCTGTGACGTAGAGTTCGAATGGTTTCCACTCACCATTCTGTTCAATTTCCAAAGACCACTGTGCTGGGAATTTCACATCGAATTGATCCTGCATCCAATAGACACCGATGCTTCGCAGGTTCTTGGTGCCGTGGAACCTCGCCTCGATCCACTGTGATTTGTCTTTCTGCGGGCGGCTTGTCCAGCGAGGTACCTTTTTCCCGCTCGAGTATTTCGGCTCTTTGCGGTCGCCGATGGCAGAGATCGTGTCATCATTCGAGGTGTGTGATGCCACCACTTTCGAAAACGGGCTTTCCTTGGGCAATTGATGTGGGTCAAAGACAGCCATCGCCGATTTGCGAGGGAACCAGACGGTCATTGAACTGACACCGCGATTGTTCCACGCATAGTAGGGCGTTAGAACCAGTGGCAATTTCTTGGTCGACTTGCTCGCCGTGATAGCTTGTGCCTCGGTTGTGACTTGAAGGAACGAACCGGAATCCAGCTTCGTTGTTGTGATGCGCGCGTCTTCTGTTGTAGGCATCTTGGCGAAAAAGAATCTTTGTGTTGCACCACCATTGTCGATGCCCTCTGCACATAGTACAAACGGCCCACGCGTGAATGCGATGCGATTCTGGTTGGCTTTGACTGAGGGATGGCATTCGTTGATGCGAACGGGCATTGGTAGGGTCACGTTGACTTGATCACCACTGGCCCATTTTCGATCAATGGCAATGAAGCCTTTGTTCTTTTTAACGGGTACGGTTTTTCCATTGACGCTGACACTCACATTCGTGGGTTCGGGATTCGCATAGCGGTACAGTTTGCCGGGAACGAATTGCTCACCTGTCCACGTGGGAATTCGTAACAGCAAGCGAAACTGTTTTTCGGCAGCAGGGTTGACCGTAACGCTGATTTCCCCGTCATTGGGATAGGCTGTTTGTTGTTGCAGTTTTACTTTCACACCATCAAGCATGATTTCGGTTTTGCTTTCAGCGTAGAAAGTGATGTAAACATCGTTGTCGTCGTGGGCGTACGTCATACCCGGCACTTGTGGAAGCAAACGAGCCATGTTGGAGGGACAGCAGGCTGTGCCAAACCAGGGAGCCCGCCCAGCTGTACCGTGGTTGAATGGGTATTTGCCGTCGGCCGCCAGTGGATTGACATAGAAGAATCGGTTCCCTTCCAGGTTTACCGCAGCCAGGACGTTGTTCAGTAACGCAACCTCAGCAACATCCAGATAACGTGCATCCTTGTGAAGCAGGAACATGCGGTAATTGAAAAGTACATTGCCTACCGCTGCGCATGTTTCATTGAAGGCATCAGCATTGGGTAGTTCATATTGCGGGCCGAATCCCTCGATACCATGCACCGCACCCAACCCACCGGTGATGTGCATCCGAGTATTTGTGATGTTGCCCCAGATTTTATCCAACGCATCACCATATTTCGTGTCACCTGTGAGGGTGCCGACGTCGGCCATGGCTGAGTACAGGTAAGTTGCCCGGACTGCATGCCCAACTGCTTCGGTTTGATCTTTGACGGGAGAGTGTTGCTGTGCGTAGGTGGGTGACATGACACCTTCACCATCTGGTACGTAAGTCACACCACGTATTTCCAGAAACTTTTTGGCCATGTCGAGATAAAGTGGGTTGCCAGTGACGCGATGTAATTTGACCAACGCAAGTTCCAGTTCCTGGTGTCCTGGTGCTTGTTGGACAGGTTTGCCACCGTTGTATTTCGGGTCTCCTGTAAAGAAAACCTTGTTGATGTGCTGAGCGCTTCTCTCAGCGACCTTCAACAGCTTTTTGTTTCCTGTCGCTTGGTAGTAGGCAATCGCTGCTTCGTATAAGTGCCCTACGTTATAAAGTTCGTGACTGTGGACAACGAACGTGTAGGGCGAGTCGCCCATCATGTTCTTCTCTTCACCAACCCCGGTTGTGTGCGATGGGTAGAGGTATCCATTAGCTTCTTGAGCACCGCTGATGAGATCGGCTAATTCATTAAGTTTTGATTCGAGTTCTGGATCCTGCCTCAGTTGAAGCAGGTACGCAGCTCCCTCCATCACTTTGTAGAGGTCGGAATCGATGAAGCGATGTGCTCGGTGACCTTCAGGTTTTTTTCCTGCCAGAAAATCGCGAGCAGCTTGCAGATGCTCGACCCCGGGTTGGGTGCGTTCAAACGCAAAAGGCACGAGGGTCCTGCGCTGTGTTTGCAGACGAGGACGCCAGAAATCACTGTTGATTTCAACTGCATTGAACGGAACAGGACGCAAGGGGTAGTCAGCAAACGCCAAGCTGATGAAACAGCTGAGTACCACGACGAGGCTCAGAGTTGTTGTGGAACGAGGGAACAAAGCAATTCTCCAAAGTGAAATTTGTTCGAGTGCGACTTGCGTTGGTAGCTGTCGAATCAACCTTAAGTTTAGCAGGTGTGTATCGGCTTGCAGCACGAAGCAGACAATTGCACCGTGGCTGAGCTGGTTTCAAAAAAATCAGGCTGCCGTCACCCAGAAATCGTAGATGAGTATGAAGTCGCGGTGCGCGGTGGCTTCGACTCGCTTGCAGGTTGCAGATTGAAAGCACAGCCGAAAACAGTGGGGGCGGCGACCGTCGGCTAAACCTGTGTAAATACCGATCAAGATTCAGTGTTCATCTGAATGCGAGTGGGGTCGAGCAAGCATTGGATGTTCATATCGTGAATTGCAGTCGGAAGCTGTCCTGATTTACCTTGTCTGCAAGGTCGATTGGTTTTGATCAGCTGTGGGTCCCCAAAAGAGGGGATTGGCTTGCGTCCAAGAAAAGTTGGTCAAGCGGAGTTGATGGGTTGATCATCCACTAAACTTGTGGCTTCGATTGGAGGTGGTTATTCTCTTGCTGACCGCTCAGCTTCATGCGTTAAGCAACGGCGATCCATAACCGTCCCCCCAAATGCCCACCATGTCTGAAGAAACTCCACAATTCGATGAAACGATGGAAGTCGTCGATCTCGAATCTCGCTGGAAGTTGGGGAAGGTGCTTGGCAAAGGAGCCATGGGCGAGGTGCTTCTGGCGACGGACACCCGCTTGGAACGCAAGGTTGCCGTCAAGCGGATGTTGGGTTCGGAGGTTACTAATGCAACCTCGGTGCAGCGTTTTTTGACGGAAGCAAAGTCGATCGCGGCGCTCAATCATCCAAGCATTGTCCAGATTTATGATTATGGTCAGACTAAGGATGGGCCGTATCTGATCATGGAGTATGTCGAGGGTGGTTCGCTGGCGGACCGTTGTGAGTCAGGGCGTTTGGCAAAGGCTGACGCGATCTCGCTGACCAGTCAGCTCTGTTCGGCTCTTGTCGCAGCACACACTGCCAGCATCATTCACCGTGACATCAAGCCAGCCAATGTCCTGTTGACCAGAGATGGCATTCCCAAGCTGACGGATTTTGGTCTCGCAAAACCGATTGCTGCTGACACGTCGATGACAGCGGCTGGTTCGGTCTTGGGTACGCCCAAGTACATGAGTCCTGAGCAGGTTCGCGGCAGACCGGTTGATCATCGGTCTGATCTGTTCAGTTTGGGAATTGTGCTTTACGAAATGCTGACCGGGACGACGCCATTTTCAGGTGCTTCTCTGGGAGATGTTTTTGACAGGATTTTGAATCAGCAAGTGCCCCTGCTGGCCGAACAAGGTGTCAAGGACGCGTCTGACATTGACACCTTGTTGCAAAAATGTCTCGCCAAGAATCCCGATGATCGTTACTCCGATCCGACAGGATTTCTTCAGGACTTGCAGCAACTCCAGTCTGGCGTTCTGCCCGGCTCAGGAGTGGCTCTGACTGTTCCCGCTGCACCTGCGGCGGTTGCCGGGTTGGATCAGACGATGGAAGTCGCCGGCGATGGTACTTCCATCTCTTCGTCGGCTGATGTGATTCGCGACAGCGACGTTGTGATTCTGGCAGCGGCAGTGGATGACCATCCGATCACGCCGGGAACTGACGGCTGGGTGACGAAGCTGACTGAGCACGTGCAAGTGCGCTTGCAGCAACTTTCTGGGCAGGATTTGCGGGTCACAAAACTCACGAACATTCCGAACAGTGACGAGGGCTGGGATGCCATCGAGCCTGCCTTGGAAAAATTGGATGCAGTCATCTGTGTGTTGTCACCGGCATTTCTGCAAACGATTCCCGCTCATCAGTTCATGGAGCATTTTGCTGCCAAGTCGATCAGTTCGGGTGGGCCGGTGGTCGATTCCCGGAGCCGATTTCTGAAGGTCGTCAAGACGCCGGTCGCAGAATCTGAGATGCCGTCGACACTGCGATCACGGGTCAGTGGATTGATGGATTACTCGTTCTTTGAAGAGGATCCGGATTCCAGTCGCGTCAGCGAGTTTGATGAACGCTTTGGTGCGGAAGCCAATCAGAAGTATTATTCCCGGGTTTATGACGTCTGTCAGGAATTGTGGCCCGTCATCAAGACACTCAAGCAGCGGTCCGGTGCTCTTGTGCAGTCTGCGGTCACTGACGGGGACACCAAGACCATCTATTTGGCACAGACAACATCAGATCTGGCAGGCGAGGCAGAGAAGATTCGACGTGAACTGATCGGACGAGGCCACAAGGTGGTGCCATCGCAACCGCTTTCGATGGTCGGTGATGAACTGTTGCCCCAGGTAACCGACTATCTCAGTGAGAGTTCGCTTTCGATTCACCCCGTGGGTAAGTCGTATGGAATCGTACCAGAGGGTGAGAGCGAGTCGTTGGTGGCAATTCAAAATCGGCTTGCGGCGGAAACGACACAAGCTGGAGATCTGGATCGTGTCGTGTGGATTCCGCGTGATATGGAGATCGTGGATGAGCGGCAGCAGGATTTTCTGCAAGGGCTCAAAACCGCTCCTGATCTGTATGCCGGTGCGGAGATCATTCAGGGGCAACTGTCAGGCTTGAAAGAATATGTTCTCGATCGCTTGAAACCAAACACTCCCAAAGCTGGCAATGAAACATCAGGTGATGCTGGTGACCAACCGTTGCGTGTCTATTTGATTTGTGACGAGCGGGACGAGGAAGCGGTTGAGGTTGTCGAGGATTTTCTGTTCGATCAAGGATTGGAAATCTCGTTGCCAGCGTTTGGGGCTGAGGAAGAGGAAGCTGCTGAAACACATCGCGAGAATCTGGTCGACGCTGATGCCGTGTTGATTTATTACGGCGCAGCGCGACATTCGTGGGTGGACATCAAAGTACGCAATCTGATGAAGGCACGTGGTTATGGTCGCACCAGCGATATTTCGCTGCAGGCTGTCTATGTAGCCCCGCCGATTGATCGTCGAAAAGAACGGTTCCGCAGTCACACTGCGCAGGTAATTCAGGGATCTGAACCGTTTGATGGAGCCGTGTTGGAAAAATTTGTGGATGCAATCAAGGCCAGTCGGCAATCGTAAACAGCAAGCACAGTGGACGTTGGTCAAGCAGCCAACGCATATGAATTCATGCCTGATCCGAAGTCGAACATTTTTAATCCGTTTCCAGGTCTGAGGCCCTTCAATCAAGAAGAGGACTACCTGTTTTTCGGGCGTGAACAGCAGGTTGCTGAACTTGTGACCCTGCTGCGCAAGCAGCGTTTCCTCGCGGTCACCGGAACCTCGGGAAGTGGTAAGTCGTCGCTTGTGCGGGCAGGGCTGCTGCCCGAGTTGCAGGGCGGCATGATGAAGGAAGTGGGCTCTGACTGGGAAACCCTTGTGTTGCGACCCGGAGGGGCCCCGCTGCAGCATTTGGCTGAGGCCGTTGCGGAGGCCTCGCTTGAAGATCCCGAAGACCCCAAAGTCATCGGAGAGTTGTTGGCCACGCTCAATCACAGTGGGCTTGGGCTTGTTGAGGCCATTCGGCAGTCGGAGATTGAGCCGGGAACCAATGTGCTGATTCTGGTGGATCAGTTTGAGGAAATCTTCCGATTTCAACGCAGTGGGGCGACCAATGAAGAACAGGCCGTTAGCTTCGTAAATCTGCTGCTGGAAGCTGGCGCGCAGCGAGATGTCCCGATTTTTGTGATCATCACGATGCGATCCGACTATTTGGGAGATTGCACCGAGTTCCGTGGACTTACCGAGGCGGTGAATGAGGGAGAGTACCTGATACCACGTCTGACACGTGATCAGATTCGCTCCTGCATTGAGGGGCCGATCAAGGTCGGGGGCGGACAAATTTCGTTCTCGCTGGTGCAGGAATTGCTGAACAGTCTTGGCACTGAGCAAGATCAACTGCCAGTTCTGCAGCACGCGTTGATGCGGACATTTGATCATTGGCGTTCCGATGAGGCTGCTGGGGAAGCTCTCGAATTACAGCACTATCTCGACGTCGGCGGGATGGAAGAAGCTTTGTCCAGGCATGCCGATGAAGTCTTTGCGGGCCTGGATGAAACGCATCAGCACGTGGCAGAAGCTGTTTTCAAAGCAATCACCGAACGTGGTGTTGATAACCGGGGGATTCGCAGACCAACCCGGTTGGATCTTCTCACACAGATTGCAGACGCTGAGCTGGATCAGGTAGTGACTGTTGTTGAAGCGTTTCGGAATCCCGGGGTCACGTTTCTGATGCCACCCAGTGAGGTAATGCTGACGCCGGAGACGGTGGTTGATATTTCTCATGAAAGCTTGATGCGTGTTTGGCGACGTTTGGAAGATTGGGTTGATGCTGAGGCACAGTCAGCACGCATTTATCGCAGATTATCTGAAACGGCTGAATTGCATCGGCAGGGCAAAGCAGGACTGTATCGTGACCCTGATCTACAAATTGCACTGGCGTGGCGAGATGCTACCGGTCCCACTTCAAACTGGGCTGTGCGTTACGCACCCGGTTTTGATCAGGCAATGTCATTTCTTGAGCAAAGCGAGGAATCGGCACACGAAGCGGAACGTGAACTGGAAGCCGCCCGTCAACGCGAGCTGG
>Ga0315320_10001026_pt1 | contig 23084 bp, 18 predicted proteins | sample M140m21515metaG_FD_203458 | JGI IMG/M metagenome (GOLD analysis project Ga0315320, IMG submission 203458) | Ammonia-oxidizing marine archaeal communities from Monterey Bay, California, United States - M1 40m 21515 | ecosystem: Environmental > Aquatic > Marine > Coastal | place: USA: California... | reverse complement strand
CAAAGAAGAGGACGCAGTCGAGCACCTCTTTGTGGCAAAAAATCATAGCCGCCTGCTGGTCTTTACGACCCGCGGCGTCTGTTACCAGATGAAGGTCCACCAGCTCCCAGAGTCTGGCGCCAACGCCAAGGGGCGGCCGATCGTCAACCTGCTCGAGCACATGGGTCAAGACGAACAGATCTGCGCTATTTTGCCCGTTCATAAGTTCTTAGATGATCGTTACCTGATCACCGTCACAGAACGCGGTCGGATCAAAAAGACGCCGCTCATGGCTTATGCCCGACCACGCTCTGTGGGTCTCAAAGCGCTCGTTGTTGAAGAGGGCGATCGTCTCAAGTTCGTTCGCCTCAGCCATGGTTCAGACCAGGTCATCCTAGCGACAGCGAATGGTATGGCGGTGCGCTTCAAGGAGACCGATGTCCGCTCGATGGGCCGCGGTTCACGTGGCGTACGCGGGATCACGCTCGGCACCGGCGACCAGGTCGTGGGCGCCGTCGTGGTCGACGCTGAATCGAGCGAGGACCTGCTGAGTATTACGGCGAACGGCTACGGAAAGCGCACCTCGCTGAGCGAATATCGTGTCCAACGCCGCGCAGGCAAAGGCCTGATTACAATTCAGTGCAGCAAACGAAATGGCGACTTGGTCGGCATCCTCGCAGCGAGCGATGACCGCGAGTTAATGATGGTGACGTCCGCTGGCGTGATCATGCGAACCCGCATGGAACAGATCAGCCGAATAGGCCGCAACACTCAAGGTGTTCGCCTGATCGATCTGACCAAGGGGATCACGGTCGTACGCGCCGTCGGCCTTCGAGACCTCGAAGAGGAGCTCGAAGAAGCCCAACATGAAGGACTCGACGAGGCTGGTGAAGAGGTCGATGAAGCGACCATCGCAGCGGCTGAAGCGGCGAGCTCAGACGAAGAGTCGGCTAGTGAGCTACCTCAAGAGGCGAGCGAGGACGAGTAAGTCGTCCTCGCTGTGCCGAGGGTTTTGACTAAACGTCGATGTTGTCGACGTTGAGCGCGTTAGCCTCGATGAAGTTACGACGAGGCTCAACCTGATCACCCATCAACGTTGAGAAGACCTTATTGGCTTCTTCGATGTCTGCGATCTGAACCCGCAAAAGCTTGCGCGCATCATAATCCATTGTGGTCTCCCACAGCTGGTCGGGGTTCATTTCACCGAGACCTTTATAGCGCTGCAGGCTGATGCCTTTGCGCGCTCCATCGAGCAATCCATCGAGCGCTTTAATTCCGCTAGCGTAGCTGGTTTCTTCACCTTTCGGCGAAATACCCACAGCGCCTTGATCTGAAGATTTCAGCAAGGACCAAAGGCGAGCGCCTTCGATCCAGCTCTGGTGATGCCGCATACCGGTATCGATCACTGTATCCACGACCGCGCCGTTGTGACGCGTGGAGATCCGCAGCTGCGTCTCGGTCCCAACTTGCTCGCCTGGGATAAAGTTTCCTTCTTCATCAACGCTCGGGTCCCCAAAGATCGGAACCTCATCAATAAAGCTCTCCACCGGACAGATCTCGGGAAAGAGCGCTTCGACTTGCTGGCAGATCGCACCTTGAAGTTGATCGAGCCCATCAGCGCTATCAAGCGCACCAGGTACACCTGCCCCCGCTCTGAGCGCTGATTCGACCACGCGCGCATCCCAGCGACGACCTAGACGAACAATGTCTAAACGAAAGCTCGAAAGGCTACGACATGCCGACTTTAGGGCTTGATCAACGAGCTCCGTGCCGTCCGCAAGCTTTAGGGTGTAGCCTTCACAGCCCATCGTCGTGAGATACTCTTCGAGCGCGTCGTCGTCGTCGAGGTAGGTCGATCGCTTACCTTTGCTGACTTTATACAACGGCGATTGAGCCAGATACAGATGACCGTGCTCAACCAAAGGCCTCATCTGCCTGAAGAAGAAGGTCAAAAGAAGCGTCGAGATGTGGCTACCGTCGACGTCGGCATCGGTCATGATGATGACGCGATGATAACGAAGCTTCGCCAAGTCAAACTCATCGGAGCCGATCCCGGTACCGAGCGCTGTAATCAGCGTGACGATCTCTTCGGAGCCGAGCATCCGGTCAATACGAGCCTTCTCGACGTTTAGGATCTTACCCTTGAGCGGCAGGATCGCTTGACCTCGCCGATCACGCGCCGACTTAGCCGACCCACCTGCGGAATCACCCTCGACGAGGAAGATTTCAGATTTTGCCGGATCTTTTTCTTGGCAGTCGGCGAGCTTACCCGGAAGGCTCATGGACTCCAAAGCGCCTTTCCGGCGAGTCAGATCGCGCGCTCTGCGAGCGGCCTCGCGCGCTCGGCTAGCGTCGATCGCCTTCATGATCACGCCTTTGGCGACACGTGGGTTCTCAGCGAAAAACTCCCCGAGCGCTTCGCCGAGGATACTTTCCACCGCAGACTTGGCGTCTGATGAAACGAGTTTTGATTTGGTCTGCGAGCTAAACTTCGGATCAGGCATCTTCACCGAGATCACGGCGGTTAGACCTTCACGAACATCTTCGCCGCTCAAATCCGTCTTGCCACCTTTGGGCGAGAGCGAGTTGGCGTTGATGTATTTGTTCACCGATCGAGTCAGCGCGCCGCGAAAACCCGCCATGTGGGTTCCGCCGTCTTTGTTGGCGATGTTGTTGGTGAAGCAGTCGATCTGCTCGCGATAAATATGCGTCCATTGCATCGCTATTTCAGCATGAATGGTGACATCGTTTTCCTTGGAGTAATAGTCGCCCTCGACGTGGATCACATCGGGATGCAATGAATCCTGGCCCTCATTGAGATGGTGCACATACTCAATGATTCCACCCTCGTAGAGAAACTCGATCTCTTTCTCGGTGCGCCGGTCCACCAGATGGATACGAACACCCTTGTTCAAGAACGCCTGCTCACGGAGTCGACCGCAAAGCACCTCGAACTTGAAGTTGGTATCGGAGAAGATCTCATGATCGGGAATGAACGAGATCTCTGTACCGGTGTCTGAGGCATCGCAATCGCCGACTCGCTCAAGCGGCGCCAACGGGTCGCCCTGCGAGAACTGCTGACGCCACACACCGCCATCGCGCCACACCGTCAGCGTCAACAGCTTACTCAGCGCGTTGACCACCGAGACACCCACGCCGTGCAAACCGCCCGACACTTTGTACGAGTTCTGATCGAACTTACCGCCGGCATGCAGCTTGGTCATAATGACCTCAGCGGCGCTAACGCCCTGTTCATGCATCGCCACCGGGATGCCGCGGCCGTCATCTTTGACGCGGCAGCTTCCGTCTAAGCCAAGCTCGACATCGACCCGAGTCGCGTGACCAGCCAGCGCTTCATCGACCGAATTATCGACCACCTCGAAACACATGTGATGCAGTCCGCTGCCATCATCAGTATCGCCAATGTACATTCCGGGCCGCTTGCGCACAGCCTCAAGCCCCTCGAGGACTTTAATTGAATCGGCGCCGTAACTGGCTTGATCTTGTGTTTCCATGAAGCGACCCTAAAATCGGTTAGCGCTACGCTTTATCGCGCACGCGCACGCGTGTAAAGTGTGTAAACACCCTAAACTGGTGATATTTTGTCGCTAAATCGGCTGGGTTCGACCGCTGGCTTTGGGCTGCCAGGCACCGGGGATCAAATGACCCATCCGGTCGCGTTTCACCTCAAGATACCCTTGCGCCAAACCGGTGACATCACAGATCAAGGGCTCGTGGCTCTCAATGGGGACGCCAGCATCGCTTAAGCCATTGATCTTCGAAGGGTTATTCGTCAAAAGCCGGACGGAGTTCACGCCGAGATCTTGCAGGATCCTCCCGGCTATTTCGTAGCTACGAAGGTCATCGGGAAGCCCAAGCATCCGATTCGCATCGACCGTGTCGACGCCCTGATTTTGCAGCGCGTAGGCGCGAACCTTATTCGCCAACCCAATACCTCGGCCTTCTTGGCGCAAATAGATCACCACGCCACCCTCAGCGCCGATGCGCCCCAGAGCCGTTTCAAGCTGCTCTCTGCAATCACATTTAAGGCTGCCCATGATTTCAGAGGTCAAGCATTCAGAGTGGATACGACACAAGACCCCGGAGCGTCCGTCCACATCGCCTGCGATCGCCGCAACGTGCTCTTTTCCGCCTGCGTCGGTAAAAACCTGCAGACGAAGATCTCCGTAGCGAGTCGGAATATCCGCTTCGGCTGGTATCGTTTGGCGTTGGTCATCAGTCATGAAAAGCACCCTAGGAGCGCCGAGCCTATTCCATAAGCATCAGCCAAGCGCAAACGAAAGCCCTACGGAACTTGTGCGATCGCAAAATAATGGGCCCGCTGATGCCCAAGAGCAGCGCTCGCCCGAGCTAGGGTGGTCCCCGTCGTCACCACGTCATCCACCAAAACGACCACCTGATCACTAGGCAGCTCATGACGGCGAACAAATGCGTCAGCCGGCAAAGCGCGCCGGGATTCACCGTCAAGTTTAGCCTGACGTCGGAGGTGGCGACGCCTGCGAAGGGCGTGAATCACCGAGCCGTCAAACCGGTTCGCTAACAGCTGAGCAATGCATGTGGTCTGGCAACCGCGCCGCCTAAACCTACGGCGCCACGGAGTGGGAACAGGAACGTAAATCGCTTGGTCGGGCAGCTCAAAATCGGCGTCGAGCAAAGCCTTATAGATCGCAGGTTCGAGCGGGTGCTTCGCACGTGCGAGCAGAGTCTGAACAGCTCCTTCATAACGATATAAAGCCAGCGGTTCAGCGGGAGCCCTTGGGGGCTCAAAGCGACGGACGGAGACCCAACACCCTTTGCAAATCCAATAGTTTTGGTCTGCCTTTGCCTCATCGCAGTGCACACAATTACCGCTTGGAACGAGGGCGTCGATCACATGCGCACCAACAGCGATTTGCCCGTCATCTGATCTGGAATTTCAATCCCCATATGATCCAAAATGGTCGGCGCTAGATCGCATAAAGCCCCCTCATCCGCCGACGCAGCGCCCATACCGATCAAGGCTAGAGGCACTGGCCCCGTCGTATGCTGCGTGTGCGGCTTTCCTTCGGTTGTTCGCATCTGCTCGATGTTGCCATGATCTGCTGACATCAAGACACCAAACCCGTTCACCTGGGCTGCCTGGAGAACACGCTCGATGCATTGATCAAGCGCTCGCATCGCCTCAACGGCTGCATCGAGGTTCCCGGTGTGTCCCACCATATCGGCGTTAGCGAAGTTGCAAACGATCAAATGATGACGACCTGACTCAAGCGCTTCAACCAGACGATCCGTCACCTCAGGCGCGCTCATTTCAGGCTTTTGATCGTAGGTCGATACCTCGCGCGGGCTGTCGATTAGGACGCGCTCTTCGCCATCAAAAACATCCTCAGTTCCACCATTAAAAAAGTAGGTCACGTGCGCATATTTTTCGGTCTCGGCGATGCGCAGTTGCTGCAGACCTTTTTGCGCCACCAATTCACCGATCGTCACCTCAGGAATGACCGGCTCGAACAGCACACTCAGGTCCAGGTCACGACGATATTCAACCATCCCAATACAAGATGAAAGATTCGGTAATCTACGCTGAAAGCAGCCCGGCTCATCAGCCTTCGTCAGGGCCCCTGCAAACTGCCTTACTCGGTCTGCCCTGAAGTTCAAAAACCACACGGCGTCGCCATCTAAAACAGGCGTCGGCGTGAGGGTTACAGGGTCGATAAACTCATCGGACTGACCTCGCTGATAAGCCGCCTCGATCGCCTCTTGAGCCGAGCCTAACTGCGGCCCTTTGCCCTCGACGATCACCTGCCATGCTTTCTCAACTCGATCCCATCGCTGGTCCCGATCCATGGCGAAGTAACGTCCGCCTAATGTTGCGAGATAGGCGCCGTCGCCTAGGTAGCTCTCAAGCTGACGAACAAAGCCCGCAGCTGAATCAGGTGCTGTGTCGCGTCCGTCGGTTAAGGCATGAAATGCGATCTTGCGAACGCCTAAGTCCTGAGCGACCTGAATCGCCGACTGAAGATGCTCCATCGCACTATGGACACCACCCTCACTGACCAAACCAATCAGATGCAAGCAGCGCTCAGGCGCTAATTCTTCGGCCATTTGAATGAGCACTGGGTGCTCGACTAAGGCGTTGCGCTCAATGGCATCCGTAATGCGAACCAAGGTCTGCTTCACGACGCGGCCAGCACCAATATTGAGATGGCCAACCTCAGAGTTACCCATTTGGCCGTCGGGTAAACCCACGTGAGCACCCGAAGTGAACACTTGATTGACGACGCCTTGCTGGCACCATCGCTTATAGTTTGGCATGCCGGCTAAATGAATTGCGTTATCATCGGCCGCTTCGCGCGCTCCGAAACCATCTAAAATCAGCAATAATGCTCTTTGAGTCATCGTCTAACTCCAGTTGCCGTTGACGGGTTAGTGCGCCCTCGTTAGGGGGTCAAACCTTGCATTTCAGGAGGCCGCATGACCCGCAAGCATCTTTTCACGAGTGAGTCCGTAGGTGAAGGGCATCCCGACAAAGTTTCTGATCAAATTTCAGACGCCGTTTTGGATGCGATGCTCGCGCAAGATCCGAACGCTCGTGTAGCTTGTGAAACACTGGTCACCACCGGTATGGTTTGCCTTGCTGGCGAGGTGACGACATCGGCATACGTCAACCTCCCCAAAGTGGTTCGAGATACCATTCGGCGAATTGGTTACACGGATCCGGCGCTAGGGTTCGATGCGGATGGCTGCGCGGTCCTCACCACTCTTGATGCTCAAAGTGACGACATCGCTCGAGGGGTCGACGCGGGGCGCGGGCTCCACAAGGATCAAGGCGCTGGTGACCAAGGTCTGATGTTCGGCTTCGCTTGCGATGAAACCGAGACCTTGATGCCTGCGGCGATTCACTACAGTCACCGCCTCATGGAAGGGCTGACCGATCTTCGTAAATCGGGACAGCTCCCATGGCTCAGGCCAGACGCAAAGAGCCAAGTGACGTGCACCTACGAAGATGGTCAAATGGTCGACATCGATACCGTGGTCATTTCGACCCAACACACGGATGATGTGTCGCTCAAAGAGATCCGTGAAGCGGTGATTGAAGAGCTCATTAAGCCTTGTCTGCCGAGCGAGCTGGTCACGCCTCAAACTACGATTCATGTGAACCCCACCGGACGCTTCGTCATCGGTGGGCCCAAAGGCGACGCCGGCCTGACCGGGCGCAAGATCATCGTCGACACCTACGGCGGTTTAGGGCGTCATGGTGGCGGTGCTTTCTCAGGAAAAGATCCAAGCAAGGTCGATCGATCAGCGGCGTATATGGCGCGCTATATCGCTAAAAACATCGTCGCCGCTGGGCTGGCAAAACGGTGCGAAGTGCAGCTTGCATACGCCATTGGCGTCGCCGAACCCGTCAGCGTCTTTGTCGATCATTTCGGTACCGGAACAACAAACGCTGAGCACCTTGAGCGGGCGATCCGCGAGGTCTTCTCGTTGACCCCTGCTGGGATCATCAAAGAGCTCGATCTACTTCGTCCTATTTATAGCCCGACAGCAGCCTATGGACACTTCGGTCGAATCGCTGAAAACGGCTTGTTCACATGGGAAGCAACCGATCGCGCCGAGGCGTTGGTGGCTGCGCTTAGCTAAGTGGATGCGCTCTGGGCAGCTCTGCTTGGCCTCATCCAGGGGCTCACCGAGTTTTTGCCCGTATCGAGTTCGGGTCACCTGGTGCTCACTGGGCACCTTATTGGTTTACCGAACACCGGCTTGGTCTTCGAGCTCTTACTGCATTTAGCAACTCTTGTTGCGGTGATTTTCTATTACCGATCAGACGTCGCCGCCTTGATCAAAGCGATCCCGAGAGCGCTCAAAGCCCCGCTGCGTGGCTACCGCGATGACGCCGATGTACGGCTCGGCATGTTGGTGATCGCGGCGACGATTCCGACCGGGGTGATCGGCTTACTGTTTAAAGATGATTTCGAGCAGCTTGCGACGCAACCTCAAGCGGTTGGCGTTGCGCTCTTGGTCACCGCAGCGCTGTTGACGGCGACGCATTGGATCCGCCCTCAAGCGCGTGAACTCAATCTTACTATGGCGCTGGCTATCGGCTTGATTCAAGGGATGGCGATCACGCCAGGGATCTCGCGCTCAGGCGCAACGATCGCCCTGGCTCTTTTGTTGGGTCTAGCCACGATTAAGGCTGCGCGATTTAGCTTTTTGATCTCAATTCCCGCCATTGCTGGCGCGGCCATTCTCAAACTCAAAGATGGCTTAGGTGATCTGGACCTCATCAATGCAGGGCTTGGCTTTGCTGTGGCGCTGGTCAGTGGTTATTTAGCGCTGCGCTGGCTGGTTGCGCTGGTGCAAGCTCGTCGCTTCGCCGCTTTCGCTCCTTATTGTGCAATCGTAGGCATCTTAGCGATCGTTTTGACGCCATGAGTCTCAACCAGTTGATCGCAAACCTCCCCGAAAAACGCCGCTCAGAGGCAAGCGATCCCGATAAACGACGAGCCGCTGTCCTTGCCCTCTTTGATGATCATGATGGCGAGCTAAGGCTTTGGTTTATTCGGCGCGCTGAGCTTGGCGATGACCACAGCGGACAGGTCGCTTTCCCGGGTGGGCATCTTCATCCAAACGAGAGCCCAGAGGACGCCGCTTTGCGGGAGTGCTTTGAAGAGATTAGCGTACCCATCGATGCCGTTGAGTTACTCGGCGGGCTCGACGATGTAGTCAGCATCTTTGGCACCATCGTTTCACCCATAATCGGCAGACTCCGAAGGCCGATCATGCCCGTAGCAGACCAACGAGAAGTGGCTCGGGTCTTCTCGGTGCGGTGGTCTGATTTAATCAACCGAAAATCCTATCGAAAAGAGACCTGGGGCGAGCGACAATACCCCATGCACTTTTGGCAACTCGAAGGTGAAACCATATGGGGCCTCACCGGGTTCTTTGTAGAAGCACTGATTCAGATGGAGACAGCTTAGATGAGTAATCGACATGCGGTAATTATGGCGGGCGGCGCCGGTACTCGCTTATGGCCTCTTGGTCGCAGAGAGCGCCCCAAGCAGTTTCTTCCCCTGGTCGATGAGCGCAGCCTGCTCAAAGCCAGCGCCGAGCGGCTTGATGGACTCCTACCTGTTGATCAAATCCACATCGTCGCCGGCAGCGACCAACAAGAAGAAGCTGAAAAGGCATTTGGCTTGATGGGTGACCGCTTCATCGCCGAGCCCGAAGGACGCAACACGGCGCCTTGCATCGGTCTCGCCTGCCAATGGTTGGTCCACCGAGACCCCTCAGCCATGGTGGCTATTCTACCCGCTGATCACTGGATCACCGATGAGCCCGTGTTCCGCTCAACGCTTAATCAGGCTTTTGAGCTCGCTGCCGTACCCGGCCGGATCGTGACCATCGGAATTGTCCCAACGCACCCTTCGACGGGTTATGGGTATTTACAGCTCGACGGTGAAGAAGATGACCGAGGCGTTCCGCTGCGTGCGTTCATCGAAAAGCCAGCAGCAACCGAAGCAGCGCGCATGCTGACCACCGGCGGCTATCTATGGAATGCCGGCATGTTTGTGGCTCGTGCGCAAACCTTACTCGACGAGATCAGTCGGCAAATGCCGCCAACCGGTCAAGCGCTCAAAACCATCGCCGCTGCGATTGGCACGTCAAGTTACGATGACGTCCTAAGCCGCGCTTATAAGGACTGCCAAGCCATCAGCATCGACTACGGTGTGATGGAAAAAGCGTCAGATGTTTGGGCGGTTCCTGGGCGGTTTGGTTGGAGTGATGTGGGAAGCTGGGATGCGCTCGGCGAGGTTCGCCCTCGCGACGACCAGGGCAACGCCACTAAAGGGCAGACTGTGTTGCTCGATTGCAGCAACTGCGTGATCGATGCAGAGCCTGGTATCACCGTCGCCGCTGCAGACCTTGAAGGCTATGTGATCTCAGCAACTAAAGACGCGGTCTTGGTCTTGCCTCGCCGCTCAAGCCAGCGCGTTAAAGAATTGCTATCCGCCTTGATTAGCGGCGGCCGAGAGGACCTAAAATGAACCTACCTACTCACGTCTTTCGAGCTTACGACGTACGAGGCTTGGTCGATGTAGACCTTACTCCTGAGTTCGCTTTTGAGCTCGGTAAAGCGGTCGGGAGCGAGATCGCTGAAACCGGCAATATGACCGCTGCCGTAGGCTTTGACGCCCGCGAGAGCGGTCCGATCTTAGCCGATGCGTTAATTCAAGGGATGATGACTACAGGACTCAGTGTTCGGCGGATCGGACGGGTTGCGAGTCCGCATCTGTACCACGCGGTCGTTCATGGCGAGCTCGGCGGCGGGGTGATGGTCACTGGGTCCCATAATCCTCCTGAGTATAATGGATTTAAGATCATGGTCGGAGCGGGTAGCCTTCACGGCGAAGACATCCAGCGCCTACGCAAACGCATCGAAGACCAAAACTTTAGCGCCTCCGAATCGGCCGGCTCAGTCGACCATTTTGATGCGATTACGCCCTACGAAAAAGACGTCCTTGAGCGCCTTCGCCCCCTGAGTCGACCGCTCAAAGTGGTGGTCGATGCTGGCAACGGATGCGGCGGTTTAGCGGTGCCTGTACTGCGAGCCCAAGGCGCTGAAGTGATCGAGTTGTTCTGCGAAGCCGACGCGAGCTTTCCGAACCACCACCCCGACCCGACCGTCGAGAAGAACCTCGAAGACCTAAAAAAATCCGTCGCTGAGCACCAAGCGGATTTAGGCATCGCATTTGATGGCGACGTGGACCGAATCGGTGCGGTCGATGAGAACGGGCAAGTGATCTGGGGTGACCTTCTGACCTTGCTGTTCGCGCGCGCCGTGCTGATTGAGATGCCCGGGGCGCCAATCATCGGTGAGGTGAAGTGCTCAAAGCTGCTCTATGACGGGATCGCTGAAGCGGGCGGCCAGCCGATCATGTGGAAAGCAGGACACAGTCTCATCAAAGCGAAAATGAAGGAAACCGGGGCTGCGCTCGCCGGAGAGATGAGCGGTCATATTTTCTTTGCTGATCGGTTCTATGGCTTTGATGATGCGATCTATGCAGCAGGGCGCCTTCTCGAGCTCTTATCCGAAGAGTCGCGTCCTTTGTCTGAGCACCTGTCCGGTCTTCCGCAGCTTCATTCGACCCCTGAGATCCGGCGCGAATGCGCCAGTGAAGACCAGAAGTTTGCTTTAGTCCAAGCAGCCGTCGAACACTTCAGCGCTCATTATCCGGTCAACGATGTAGACGGTGTCCGTGTTGATTTTGGCGACTCTTGGGGCCTGGTACGAGCCTCGAATACGCAACCGATATTGGTGCTTCGTTTTGAGGCGCCGACCGCCCCACGCCTCGCCGAAATTCGTCATTTGGTGGAGTCCGAATTGATGCGCCTGGAGTCAGAACTCTGAGCTGGTTAGGTGTTGATTTAGGCGGCACCTGGCTGCGCGCCCAAGGCTACCCCCCTGAGGCGATTGCGGGGCAAAGCGCTCGCGCGGTCATAGCTCGCTTGGCTGAGCGAGCTGGAGCACAAGGCCACACCGGTTTAGCGATTAGTTTTGCTGGCTGGATCGATGCCGACGGACAAGGAATCAGTGCAGGACCAAACCTAGGCTGGGGGCCGGAAAACCTAACCAAGCTAGCCCGCGCTCATAACCTGAGCTGTCATCTTGAAAACGACCTCGATGCGCGCGCCTGGGGGGAGTGGCTGTCCCTAGACAGTCTCGAGCAACAACGGGGCGACTTGATGGTAATCAACGCCGGCAGCGGCTTCGCTCTAGGTCTTGTAGTCGGCGGACAGCTGATTCGGGGTGTCCATCGGCGAGCAGGAGAAATTGGGCACATTCGAGGCGGTTCGTTGATGCGCTGTGGATGTGGAACCCAAGGCTGTATCGAAACTCAACTTGGGGGCGCTCATCACCCCCTAGACTCGTGGGAACAGCCTGGATTTGAAGCGCAATGGATTGATCAAGCAACCCAGGTTTTAGCGCCGGTCATCGCCGCGCTCGACCCGGCTCATATCATTGCGACCGGCGGTATACTGGATCATCGAAAGGCTTTGATTGGTCGGCTCAATCAATCACTGATCAAGGTCTTACCCAAGGCGTGGTGGGGCGGTCTTGAGTTGGTCTCCTCCCAAGGGGGTGAAGAACTCGCCAGGCGCGGCGTCGTCGAGCTAGCGCAGAGCGCACAAAGAGGGTAGGCGCCGAGCCATGGTATGGACACGTCGACGGTGCTCTGAATGTGGGCAGATGCTGGTTGAGGACGAGGCGATCATCGCCTCTTGTCCGGCTTGTGGAGTTGATGTCGGCCCTGAAGCGGTGCTGCCTGAAGCGCTAGCGCAAGAACCCGCCTCCGACGTCGACGCGCTCGAACACGAAGCAGAGGCAGAGGCAGAGGCGAACGAAGAACCAGAAGCCGAGCTTCCGGACAACTGGAACCTCGGCGAACCCATGCATAAGGTCGCTTGGTTTTGCCTTGCCGCTCCTGATCGAGTGCCCCTGGCGACCATGTTTCGAAGCTTGCGCTGGGTCTTTTCGATGGCATGGATCGGTCAGGTCATTCTCCAGGGAAGCTTTTTGCTGGTTGGAGCTGCGATGCTTCAAGCCGGCGCTGAAGAGCTCGAGCTCCTCAAACAAGTCGCCGCCGCCGTGGAACACAGTCAACAAGGTGGTCCCGAGGCTCAGCGACAAAAAACGGCTCAAGCGCAGCTGTGCACATTGACCATGATCAGTCCAGAGCAGCGGCTATTATGCGCCCTCCAGCCGGCGCTTGATTCGATGAGCGATATCGGAGCGAAAGCTTCTGCTCGGATTACGGCGATCGAGCGCATGCGAGGTCCCGAACATCCCGAAGCCTGGCTTCGCACGCTCGGTGACGCCCTCGTCGGGATCTTCTTCGCGCTGTTACCGCTTTGGGGTCTGCTGGGTATGGCGCGCCACCCTCAAGCTTGGAGCGTCGCGCTTAAAGTCGTCGCTTTTGGGCAAACTCCGCTGGTTGTCTGCTCACTGATCGGTGCGCTGATGATGCAGTTTGCTGGCTCAATTGGGTTGTCGGTGGGTGTGATGATGTTGGTCAGCGGCGTGTTGTGGAGTCTATCACTTTGGGTCGGTTTCCTCATTCGAATTGGCTCATTGATCCCGCGTCAGGCTGTGGTCATGGTGTTGATGATCCTGCTCTTTAATATCACCTTACTGACGACGCTAGCCGGAGCCGCATAAGCGTCAAACCAAGTCTTTTGTTGCCATTCCAGCGCAGCTCAATTCGCATCCCAAGGAGTCTCCTTATGTATTTATCTGCAGACGCTGCTCAGCAGCACCGGGTCCGTTTGATCAATGAACTCAGAGCGGGTGATTTGATGGTTGTCCCGGCTGCGGTGATGACGCAACGCAACAACGATGTTCAGCATCGGTTTCGTCAAAATAGCGACTTTTATTATCTGACCGCGTTCGGTGAGCCCGGCGCGCTTGCTGTGATCTCAAAAGATGACCAAGGCGCTCAGTTTACTTTGTTCGTCTTACCCAAAGACCCTGAGCGCGAGGTCTGGGATGGCTTTCGCTGCGGCGTCGAGGGGGCTTGCGAGCGGTTTGGCGCAGACCAGGCTTTTAGCGTCCGAGAGATTGACGCAAAAATGCCTGAACTGCTCGATGGTGCTGACCGAGTGATTTATCCCATGAATCAGAACGGTTTTGAGACGCGCATGGCCGGCTGGCGAAAAACGATTCAAGCGAAAGTCCGTCTCGGCGCGCGCTGCCCTTCGGTCTTTGTCGATCTAGGCTCTATTCTCCATGAGCTACGGCTGATCAAAAGCGATCACGAGCTCGAGCTGATGGAACACGCTGGGCAGATCTCAGTCGCCGCGCATTGTGCTGCGATGACAGCGGGTAAGCCGGGCAGCTCAGAGCATGAACTCGAAGGGTTGATCGAAGGTGAATTCAGGCGCGCTGGAGCGACTCGCTTTGCCTATCCAAGCATCGTCGCTGCTGGCGCAAACGGGTGCGTTCTTCACTATCACGAAAACGACACCACCATCGCCGATCACGATACTTTATTAATCGATGCTGGCTGCGAATACGCCGGCTACGCTTCAGATATTACCGTCACCTGGCCCGCCTCCGGTCGCTTTACCGATCCTCAGCGCCGTGTCTACGAGGCTGTGCTTCGGGTGCACCAAAATGTCGTGAATGCGGTGCGACCCGGCGCCACCTTTAAACAGCTCAACGAGATGGCCTGTCGCGGCTTGCTTGAGGAGATGAAAGGCTTAGGCCTAGTCGATGCCGATAAAAGCATCGATGAGCTCATGGAAGCGCATGCTTACAAGCCGTACTATATGCATTCGATCGGTCATTGGATTGGGATGGATGTGCATGATGTAGGCTCATACGGAAAAGATCGCTCGCGTGCGTTTGAGCCAGGCATGGTGCTGACCATCGAGCCTGGAATTTACATCAGCCCCGACGCTGAAGATGCGCCGGCTGAGCTGCGCGGACTAGCTGTTCGAATCGAAGATGACATCGCCGTCACTCAAGGTGCGCCTCGAAACCTGACCCATGGTCTACCTCGAACCGTCGATGAAATTCATCGCTTCATGGACGAGACCCGAGCCGCCAAAAACTAAACCCCGAGCCAATTAGGAAGCGCTTATGCTGTTAAGTAGTGTGCTTGTAATCGCCTCATCTGCCCCGCTGGTTTTGGACGGAGGAGTGCGTGTCCGCAGTCACATCGTCCAGCATCACAACGCGACCGATCACAACCCCCAGCTTCAAAGCCGGCTAGGTATTTTATGGGGTAAAAACAAACCCTTTGGGGGCAAGCTTGTCTTGCAAGACGCTCGGCGCCTTTCAGAGATGACGAGCAGTCAGGCGGGTGACCTGATGCTGCACCAAGGCTACGCGAGCGCTCAACTGCGTCAAGGAGTCAGGCTTGATGTTGGGCGTCGTTCGCTCAGTTTAGGGTCCCAGCGACTCGTGAGTCACGCAGCCTGGAGTGACAGCGGGCGCGCTTTTGATGGTATTTTTTTGACCCTCAAAGACCCGCGCTACCCGGTCGCTATGACCGCATGGGCAACCCAGCCTGGAACCCCGGGGAGTATGGGTAAGCGCTTTGCCGGTGTTTATCTGGAGCGATCCGCGCTTCCGTCGCTTCATTTGGAGGCATGGTGGATGCGCAAGCAAACGCTTAGCGCGCAGCACGATCGCCATACGGTAGGTGCAGCCGCCCGGCTCAAGCGCCACAACCTAAGCGCTGAATTTGAAGGCAGTTACCAGTTCGGAGACCAGGCGGAGCGATCGATCGCTGCCTGGGGAGGAGCCCTTCAGGCGCAATGGCGAGCAACCCAAAACCGACTCAAACCGGTACTAGGAGCAGAGCTTAACCTCGTCAGCGGTGATACGAGTGACGATGACCAGGTCGATGAAACCTTTGATTCGCTCTATGCTGCAGAACATCGCTATTGGGGTCATTTGGATCTGATGGGTGGACGCAATGCCATGGACATTCATGTCTGGGCTGGCGCCCGTCTCGCCAAAACCGATATCTCGATCCACGGGCATCTGCTCTCGCTTCACTCCGCCGCCGATGATTTTTATCTGCGCAACGGATCAGGACGAGGCCTTGATTTAGGTCAAGATAGCGCCAGAGATGTGGGCGCCGAAATTGATCTCGTAGCGCACAAAAAATATGGATTATTTAGCGTCAAAACGGGCTTGAGCGTCTTTCTTCCAGGCACCGTCGCTAAGGCTTCAGATCTCGGCGTCGATCCGATCATCGGTGGCTATATCCAATTGGAGTCACGCTTCAAATAAGCTGACTAAGAACCCAGCTTGACTGCAGGGAAAGTCGCTGTTTGACCTGCCGCTAGATCTTCTCGGCCGCCGCTCGTCGCCTCGACGACCTCACGCAGTCTCCGGGTCAACACCGTAAACAAGCCATTGAGCACCTCGACCCGATCGGCCACGAGATCCAAGAAGTCTTGTCGGTCGATCACTAAAAGATCAACGCCATCACCCCGGCGCGCAGCAGTCGCGGAGGCTGGTCGAGCTTTACGATCCAAAAACCCGACCTGACCAAAACTCTCAAATGCTCCCAGCCGCAGCAAAAAGTTGCCGTCACGATGAAAACTCACGTCACCTGACACAATTACATAAAGAGCAGTAGACGGGTCATGCTCACGATAAATCGCTTGCCCGGGCTCATAACGCTCCGTGCGTGCGAGGTCTGCAATCGCTGCGAGTTCGTCGATATTGAGCTCGCTGAACAGCTCCACTCGCTGCAAAAGGAAGATCCTATCGATCAATTCATCAGACATACGATCCTCCGGTAGAATGCTGGCGTCCAGAGCCGGTCGAGGCAAGCCCGAACGCGCTAAACAACGACCAGCCACAGCTGCAAGCGTCCGGTCGCCACCTTCAGCGATCTCACGCGCCACATCATGCGAGACACTAGGCTCAATGGTCGCCTCGGCTCGCTCGAGCTCTTCGAGCAGCATCCGCTTGAGCGGGTGGTGACCCAAGCTGACATCGAGCAGCTCGAGCGCGTCGCCTCGCGACGCCCGGTTTCCGTGCACCAAGACGCGGGTAACCGCCGAGATCAGACTTCGATCACCATGCAAAGCAAAGAGCTTAAGGCAGATATCGAGCACTTGAGCGTGCCGACTTTGCACGGCCCGATACAGCAGATCAAAGCGGTGCGGGTCGACAGCCAAAGCAGCCCATTGCTGACGCAACATAAACAGACGCTTGATCTGACGCTCGATCGCAGCATGGGTCCACGAGACATCGAGCTGGGAGGCGAGCCAGGGCCTCGCATAGACCAGCCGCGACAAGGCGATGGCGACGCGAAACTGTAAGAAAGGGTCGTCCTCGGGGTTTGAGCGCAACAAAACATCAGCGGCGCGCGCAGTGCCAACAATGCGCAAGAGACGAGGGACTTCCTGGCGCAACCTAAGGCTGATCCCCGATTCGTTGAGCCAATGCTCTGCGTCTTCAACGACCTCATCACCGTAAGCGGCTAATGCAGCCCGAGCGGTTTCTCGAACCGCTCGATTCCGCAAGGCGTCCGCGAGTTTTGGGATCGCTTTCTTTAATCGGATTTTCCCACAGCTTTGTGCCGCTAGTCGGACCACGCTGTTCTCATCGTCATCAAGCATTTCAAGCAAGAAGTCGGACCAGTCACCCACCGGCAGATTACCGAGTAAGCGAGCGAACTCACGCCGGTAAGCGGGCTTTCCGCTGCGGATGTAATCGAAGGAGGCACAGACGAGATGAATCCCGCGCGCTCGGCGATCAACGCAGGCAAACAAAGCCTCAATACCGGCGCTTCGAAGCGCCGGGTCTGTCCGCTCATCGACGATCAAGGGCTCGAGCAAGTCCGCGCTTCGCAAGGCGTCGATGCGCAATAAACTTCGCGCCGCAGCGGCTCGAGTTCGTCGGTCATCATGAGTGAGCACAAGCTGCTCTAACACCGACCATAGTTGATGGCGGCGATGGTGCGACGACCACTCAATAGCGCGCAACCGAATCCGCTCATCGATATGTCCAAGAAGATCGGATAAATGCGGAGTAAGATCGTATTCTGAGTCCGCTAAAAGCTTAAGCGCTCCAAGTGAGCGGTTCGAGTCTTCGTGCTCAAGCATCTTCACTAAAATGCCCAAGGTGGACGCGTCTTCAAAGCCGATCGGCTGCTGAACGCTGTTGCGGCGCGCCCTGCCGGTGATCTTACGATTCAGGCTCTCAGCGTAGTCATTGCGCAGCAAGCGAATGACCAGCGCGATCAGCGCCACGATAATCAGCACGGTCGCTGGGTGGATCGCTGCAGGCGCAAACCAACCTAGAGCCAACAATAAAAGACCGCATAATGCGCTGCCGATTTTCTTAACGGTTCCATCAAGTAGTGCGCGCAAAGAGCCACGCAAAGGCGCTGGGATCGGGTTGTATAATAAAGCGACGGCGGCAGAGGTTACCGAAAACGACCCTACAGACTGAACGACTTTGAGCGAATAAAGCGGCATCAGTGAATCGGAGAAGCCGATCGCCGCGCCCGCGCTGATCGCGACCGCGACCGGAATCAGCATCAAGAAGGGGAAAAGCCCCATCCGACCGAGAAGATACCGCGATAAAACCAGCTGAAAGACCAGCGCAATCAAGCCAGCGTCAGCGTTGTAGGCACCAAATAAAGCGTTCATCTCTTCAACGTCGCGCACATCGGCGACGGCCGAGCGAAAGAGGTAATCAACCAAGGCTGAAAGCAGAGACAATGCGACGACTAAGGTGCCGAGTAACTTAGGGTAACGCTCAGCGCGGGTGTACAACATACCCGCGTTGATTCTGGCTTGGCCTCCGGTGGTTCGAGGCACCATCGTCCCACCAGCGCCGCGGCCGATGATTCGAAACACCGGCTGAGATGCCCACAAAAGAAGCCCAGCGATCACCACCTGGACCGCCGGGTGAATTCCGCCTGATAACTGCGACACCGCGGCGCCGCCGATCACACTGCCCGCCATCCCCGCGGCGCCGATGATCCCAAGCATTCGCTTGCTCGTGCGCAGATCAAAGACCTCAGAGAGTGTTCCCCAAAACAGAATCGATAAAATCGTCGTGTAGGTCTCAGCGACGACATAAAGCAGCGGCTCAACGCCTGGCAGATCAAAAAGAGCGAGGCCGCCAAGGGCCACCAGCACCACCGAGGTCACGCGGAGCAACTTTCGACCTACTGAGTATGCTGAGTATCGAGCTAAAGGCTGAGCTAAAAGATACGATCCAAAGGCTACCGCTCCAGCGCTCAAAACGTAGAGAGCGGGTAAGACCCGAGGGTCATTTTCACTGAGAAATAAGGCGTTTGAGGCTGCCTTGGTCGCGACAACGCCACCAATAAAAAGAGCGAAGAAGGCCATCGCCGCCAAAGCGGACCATTCTTGATTCTTCGGCACGCCAAGCCGGCGCATAAACACGCGAACGCCGCGCAATTCTTAGGCTTCCCCAACAAGTTCTTGGTTCGATCGACGTTCGGTGTTTGGCTGGCAGCCCAGCCTTTGGCAAGCTGTCCTCACCATGAGACCCTACTTGTTCCCCATGCTCTGTCTTTATCTGGCCTGTTCGGGTCAGGATGATATCTATCATGATGAGCTCCCCAAAGCGGTAGCGGTCGAGCGTATTGAGCGCATCGAAACGGTTCAGCGGCTGACCTCATCGTCTGGCATTGCCGAGCTAGTTTTTGATCTTCCAGCGCAGACGCAGAGCTTTGCTTTGTTTGTCGAAGGCGACCCTCAAGCCGAGTATTTGATCACCCAACTCGAAAGCCCAGATGGCGTTTTGGTGCGCGCAGAGGCTACAGACGAAGAGATCTCGTCAGGACTTGGCGCTGCAGCCGGGCCTTTTTTCTCAGCAAACCGAAGCGTGGGTGATCACGCAGGCACCAGCCTCTTGGTCCCAAACGATCCGATGATTAAGGTCACGGCCGGATCCTGGCGAGCAACTATTCAAAGCACCCGGTCGCAGGACCACACCATCACCGTCTCTCGAATGGAGCAAAGAGCGCAAGGTCGACCCTCAGCGGTCAGAATACCGCTGAGTATTCACCTGACCGGGGCAGAGGGCATGCGCTCAGAAGCGGCGAGTGAGCACGCTCGGCTCCGGCGCGCACAGAATCAACTTGAGTCGGTTTTCTCGCCCATTGGTATCACCTTCTCGCCGATCACTTATGTCGACATTAGCGATGACTATCAGGTGATTGAGGACATTGAACTCAACGATGCCCAAGGGCTTGAGCTGCTGGCACAAGGAAGCGCTGAGCAGGGTCTAAATGTTTTTATCATCGAACGTTTTGATTCAGGGGATGAGATCTTAGGTACGATAGGAGGCGTAAGCGCTGCGATTCCAGGAGACCCGCGCTCAAAACAACGCTTTGCTGGGGTCGTCGTCGCCACCAGCTTTTCCGAAGATGAGCCGAGCCGCGACTTATTAGGGCTGACGATGGCGCATGAAATAGGTCACTTCCTCGGGCTGTTCCACACCACTGAAGCCGCCGGGTTTTTAGATAATATTAGCGATACTCAGGAAGAGCCACAGAGGAATTTGATGCATCATTTGAGCCAGCAAGGCTTTGATCAGTTGACCGAGCATCAAGGCATGGTGGTGCGGGGTCACCCTGCTGGAGCGGCGCCATGACAATGCTTTTGAGTTTGGTTTTATTGGTCGATGGTCACCACGCCTTACCCACCAATTTCCCGGCGAGCTCTTGCGCTGCCTCTGAGCGACCACTGCGCTCGATAATGAGTACAGGTCATCGCCGCCAGCGGTTGCGAGCGATGGCCGTTTTGCGTCGGTGCTATTTCACGCTACCGATCGCCCAGCTGCGGCTTGATTCAGACCCTGAGATCCGACTGAGTGCTTGGCGCGTTGCGTTAGCTGATAAAGCGCCAAACGATCCGATGTGGAATCTTGCGCTCGAAAGCTTGCCCCTCAGACACGGGCGCAGCATTCTGAGCTGGCGGCTTGATTCGAAGCGGCTTCAAAGCGTCCTTGTGGAGCGACCATGATCCTAGGCCTTCTCCTTGCCACCGCAAGCGTGCAGCCGGTGACTCTGATCTATTCAGGTGACCGCCTAGGCAAGGTGGAGCCTTGTGGTTGCCCTAAAAACCCCATGGGTCATATTGCGCGGCATGTGCTCTACCTTGACGAGCGCAGAGCCAAAGACCCTGAGCTGATCGCTTTTGACCTCGGTAATTACTTCTTCGAGGCGTTGAGTATCGAGGAAGAGCTGCGCGAACAGCAAGCGCGCCGAGCCGCTATTCTCAGCCGCAGTTTAGAGCGACTCAAGCTCGATTTCATCGTGCCGGGTCCGACTGATTTCGCCGCTGGCTTTGCGGGCTATAAGCGCCTTGTTGAGCGCTCAAAAACGCTCGTTCTTGCGGCCGATTTATTCACCCCTTCCGGAGAGCCAGCTTTTGCCTCGCATCGAGTGTTCAAGCGCAAAAATAAACGAATATTGATCATCGGAATCGCGGGGTTTGTTCCCGCAGGTACGGATCTACAGCGCCGGGCGCCGATCGACGCCATTCGCCGAGTACGGGCGGAGGTCGGGCCGGTGGACATGACCATCATTGCGTCTCACCTTGACCGAAGCGCCGGGCTCGGAATTGCAGAAAAGGAGACAGGTTTAGCTGCCGTCTTAATTGCCGATAAGCACCTGCACCTCATCCCGAAGCAAGCAGGCGGTGCGGTGGTTGTAGGGAGCTCAAAACAAGGCAAACACGTCGCCGAGCTCAGCTTGAGTCAGCGCGTTCAGGGCGCTTATGCGGGCGGCATGAAAATGCGTCGCCTCGTGTTTAAGCGCCGCAAGGCCAAAGGCGACGAAGCCGCACAGCTTCAAGCTCAACTCGACGAGCTCAATGCCGGAAACACCTTCGCTTACCGCGTCGATGCGCTGGGTGAAGAACGAAGCGAAGACCCAGAGGTCGCTCAGTGGGTCAAAGCGTACGTTCACTTCGTCGGCAAACTTGAACTCGAGCAAGGGACCGCGCCACCAGGATATAACGGTGAAGGCGACTTCGCGAGCGTCAAAGTCTGCGGAACCTGCCACTTAGCGATCGCCGAAAGCTGGCGAAAGACTCGCCATGCTCATGCCTACGAGAGCCTAAGCTCTCGTGGTCAACACCTCGACCGAGAGTGCATCGGCTGTCATACTGCTGGCTGGCGTCATCCAGGAGGATTTTCGGACCCTCGAGCCGTCGGTATTTTGAAAAATGTTCAGTGCGAGAGCTGCCACGGTCCAGGGAAAGAGCACGCAAAAACCGGAAATAAAGATCTGATTGAACGCGGTAAAGCCAACGCGGAATTCTGTCAGCGATGTCACCAAGAAGAGCTTGAGACCGGCTTTACTGAAAAGACGCACATCCCGCGCATCAAGCACTGGTGATCTCAGCGCGCTGTCGGCGGACGGTCCAAACCAAAACGCAACAACTTCCATCGGTAACCACGCTCGCTCTGCCCCTGCAGAAGGCCATGGATCGGCACTCGAGGATGATAGACGGAACCACCCTGGCGCATCGCACCTACAAAATGCCCTGCAGGCAGAACCACCCGATCCTGGCTCACCATGACAGCACCTTCAGGCTGCATCGCTAAGAAGGGGTCTTCCGAGGTTTTCACCGGCGCATAGCGGCGCTCTACCTGTTGAGCGCTTCGCCTCGTCAGCTCCACCTGCCATCCTTGCCCGGGCTCTTTAGGCTGCAAAACAGCGGTCAGTAAGACCCGGCCCGATGGTCCAATTTCTTCATAAAGTGCCCACTGCTCGACGCTCGGTGTAAGCGGCGCCGTCGAACCCAGCGCATCATAGCGTGGCGCAGGAGTTAGCGGCGCATCAACCAAAGCATGCAGCGCCCGGTACTGGGGTGTTGTGCAAGCCAGACTCAAGACCAGGGTCAGAACGCTTGATCGTAACACGGTGTCCAACATACCGGCTAACCTGCCTAGGGTAAGCCTCGGCGAAAAGAGGTGATGATGATCACCTGATGCAAGACGAGCGGTAGACTGGGTCTGGTTTAGACCCGTATCAACCCGCGTCACCGACCGGCGCAACGGGGCCGGTGTCTGTTGCCTGGTCTGGCGCGCCGCTGTCTACAACTGCTCCAGTATCCACCGCTACACCGCTATCAACAGGCGCTCCTGTATCCCGAGCAGGCTGCGGGCCTCCTTCAGAGGTACCGGCAGCGTCGAGGTAATCACTTGAGCCAATCTGGCAAACTCCCTCAACGCAAGAGTAACCGGGGTCACAACTGTCGCCAATACTACCATCGACGACGAAGCCGCATTGCCGAGGGGCGCAAATCCGACCCCGAGCGCAGACTTGCCCGACCGGGCAATCCTCAGACGCCTCACAGGAGGTCTCTGCGCACGATGAACCCGCAGTGGGCACCGACAGAGCGAGCAACAAAAGGAGTCTCAAGGTAGCGCCAGTCGAATCGTGTAGTTGGTCAGTGGAGTACCGTCAGGCATCTTAACCTGGTTGCTGCTGCTTACATAGTCTGGATGATCAAAAATCATCTTAATCCGGATCGAGATCCCCATATTGGCGTTAAAGACTGCGGCTGATGGCATCCGAAGCCGG
>Ga0315320_10001025_pt1 | contig 23084 bp, 24 predicted proteins | sample M140m21515metaG_FD_203458 | JGI IMG/M metagenome (GOLD analysis project Ga0315320, IMG submission 203458) | Ammonia-oxidizing marine archaeal communities from Monterey Bay, California, United States - M1 40m 21515 | ecosystem: Environmental > Aquatic > Marine > Coastal | place: USA: California... | reverse complement strand
CCAAGCGGCGACGTTACTTGGTCGGTATTTCCGGTGGGCGGGACTCGGTGGCACTCCTGCACGTACTACTAGAGAACGGTTACCGTAATTTGGTTGTTTGCCATCTCAATCACGCACTGCGCGGAAAGGAATCCGGGAAGGACGCAACTTTTGCCCGCAGCCTAGCAAAAAAAAACAACCTTGCATGCGAAGTTAAACGCGAGGATGTGAACAAGTTGATGCGTGAAACTGGCGAGTCGATGGAGCTAGCAGCACGTAATGCAAGGCATCGGTTTTTCCGTGAATGTGCCCTTGTTCATCGTTGCCCACGCGTGTTGTTAGCGCACCATGCAGATGATCAGGCGGAGACGATACTGTTTAATTTACTACGTGGCTCTGCAGGGCTCAAGGGCATGCGTTTACAGTCAAACCACGTAATTCACGATAAACGTATTGAGTTTGTGCGCCCTTTTCTTTTGGTTTCAAGGGACGAAATCAATAACTACCTCATGTATCACGGGATCGATTACCGTGATGATCTGTCTAATAAGCAGCCGGTTGCAGCGCGCAACCGGCTGCGTAACGAGGTAATACCACTGCTTAATGATATCATGGGCCGTAACATCCGTGCCTCGCTTCTACGCGCAGAAAAAATCTCATCAAACCACGAACTTAGTATCCGCGAAATCCTTGATGGTCACAAGCTGGAGGACCCTCAAGGCCGGTTGTTTTTACCCAAACTAAAGTCACTTCCCACAGGCATTCAATTGGCGGCCGTTCGGGTGCATTTGCAAAAACACGGCGTGTGCGACATGAGCTATAGCGTACTTGAGCGCTGTCATGACCTGATTAATAACAACTGTATCGCCAAGGTCAATTTACCGGGCGGTCTGCATTTCAGAAGAAAATCCCAGCGACTATTCATCGAGTAAATATAATGCGTGTTGTTATTCAAAGAGTATCTGAAGCTAGCGTGACTATTCATGGCGAGATCAAGGATTCTATTGCTTGTGGATTCGTCGTTTTGTTAGGAATTGTCGATGGTGATAACCATGATGACATCGATTGGCTGGTTAGCAAAATCATCAAGATGCGTATTTTCCCTGATGCAGAGGACAAGATGAACCTCTCACTACAGGACATAGATGGTGCGTTGTTAGTGGTCAGCCAGTTTACTCTTCATGCAGGGACCAAAAAAGGAAATCGTCCATCGTTCATCAAAGCTGCGCGACCAGAGAGTGCCATTCCACTATACAACGCCTTCATTTCAGTAGCTGAAAAAGAGCTGGGGCATCCATGTGCCTCAGGCGAGTTCGGTGCCGATATGAAAGTTAGCCTCATTAACGATGGGCCTGTGACCATCATCATTGACTCGAAAGTTAGGGAATAACACGCGACATATCTCCATCTAACCGCGGACGAGTGCTATTTCTTCAGCCTGACGGCTGTGCCACAGTAAGTGCAGTAAAACCACTTAAAAAAGATAGCATGCAGCGCTGTAGGAAAAATATACCCCACCAATGGAATATGGTGCGCTTTTTTGTTTTTGATACATTTTTTAGGTGCGAACTGGCGTTGACCACAGACGCGGCAGCGCGAGCTGATGCCACAGAAAAGATAGAGGAGAGCCGATAAGAATAAACCAGATGCTAAACCCAGCACCCACCATACCATGTTTTCACCACTGGCATACTCATGATAAAGAAGCCATGGGATACCTATAAAATTGGCAATTAGCATGATCTCGACTAACACTGCAAAAATTGCAGAAGTTCGCACGCTCCATGGGTTGGGATGCATCACACCCCGGACAAAACGTCTTGATTCAGGACTAACTCCGACATTGAGTCCCTCACTTGGGGTAACTGCCATTTTCTGTTCACCTCGCTCGAGAGGCTTGACACGGCTTGTTATCTCCCCAGCTTCATCAAAAGTCCGGATGCGTGATGATATTAACCCAGTACGTTTGTCGTCTGCTTGATTCCGCTGCGGCGTCGTTATGCGATCGACAGGCGTTAATTTAATTTCCGTTTCACCGTGACAATGACTCAGCAGAATACCTTCAGGAATATCCAAAACATTGATTTTATGGTGCCTAATTAGCAAAGGATCCAGTGGAAGCGCCTCAGGAGAAACCTCGAGCATTTTCTGAACCTCTGGATCATTCTCAAAGTTTACAAACTTGGGATTATCACCAGTAACCACTAATTCCTGAGCATCACTGGCAACCACCGCATCTTCTTTAAAATCGTCTGTTACACCCCCCACAGAATGCTCAGCAGTAGCTCTTTTCCATTCTTCAATTTGCTCGGACGTAGGATGAACATCAATGATTTTAAGTTGCACGTTGGCTTGGGCGAGCTCAGCCTGAAGCGACTCTGTATTCACTTCGGCCAGATCAGTCGCATCCAGATAACCCACCGCACCCAGCAGATCAACTGCGTCGTCAGGTAATGATGGAATGTCTTTAAGCTTGAGCATGATATGAACTATTAAGTTTAGATATGCTACCGAGCTAATACCTTGTTGCAAGAATCATTATCCAAGCGATGACCTCATTTCTTGAAGTTGAGAATGTTTTTGTGCCCACTCATCTAGACGAGATTTTTCGCGATCAACGAGTTCAGTGGGTGCTTTATCCACGAATGCCGAGTTTCCAAGTTTGGCTTCGCACTTTTTCACCTCTTGAGCAACCTTGGCGATCTCTTTATCGAGCCGAGACTTCTCAGCCTGCATATCGATGAGGCCATCGAGCGGCATATAAATCTCACCGACGTCCGTCACTGCTGCCGGTGTTCCCTTAGGTGCATCATAAATATCTAATACCTCGATATCACCACCTGCCAGCAAACCAAGCACATCCGTCTCGGCCAATAACCAGTCAGATGCTTTAATAACAAGAAACTTCACATCCTTACGAGTAGCAACGTTATATTCCGCCTTGAGATTACGCATTTTACCGGCAGCAGCGTAGATTGCCTCGGCATTTGTCTCTCCATCATCAGATGTTGTTAGCGTTGTTGATGGATACATCTTTTCCATCACATATCCCCCGCTAGCAAGGTAGCCCATCCGAGCAGATAATTCCTCAGTGATGTGAGGCATAAAAGGATGAAGCAGTTGAAGGAAACGGCTCATCACCGAGTCAAACACTGCAAGCGTAGTTTTACGAGCCTCGGGGCTTGCCGTATCACGCAAGTCACCTTTGACAGCCTCTAGAAATTTATCACAGAACTCGCCCCAAAGGAAATCATAAAGCTGTTGTGCAACGTCGTTAAAACGGTAATCAGCATAAGATTTCTCCACACTAACTGCCAAAGCATCCAGCTTAACTGCAATATCCCTGTGATAAGGTCGGATTCCGTTTACCTCTGACAGCTCTTCATTAACGACTGTCGCAACCCCGCTCATTTGACGAAAACGACAAGCGTTGTAGAGCTTATTAGCAAAATTCCGACCTTCTGCGACCTGCGACTCATCGAACCTAACATCCGTTCCGATAGGTGCGGTGCGCATCAAGCCAAAACGTAAGCCATCCGCACCATACTGATCCATCAGATCAATCGGATCAGGTGAATTACCAAGTGACTTGCTCATCTTACGTCCCTTAAGATCACGAATGATTGAAGTGAAAAAAACATTTTTGAAAGGTAATCCACCAGCGAAGTGGTAGCCAGCCATGATCATACGGGCGACCCAGAAAAAGATAATATCTGGCCCAGTTACAAGGTCAGCGGTCGGGTAGAATTTTTTCTGCTCTTGCCCATTCATGGTGGCGAACGGCCAGAGCCATGAGCTGAACCATGTGTCCATCACATCTTCGTCGCGCACCCAAGCCTCCGGATTAGATGGTGGCTCTGTTCCAACATAGATATCACCAGCCTGCATATCCGCAACATCAAGTGACTCGGCTGCTTGCAACTGGGTCACTTTTTCTTTGCGGTACCACACGGGAATCTGATGCCCCCACCAAAGCTGACGGCTGATGCACCAGTCTTGTATGTTTTCCATCCAGTTCGCATGCGTTTTAGCCCAGCGTGCCGGACGATAAACAATACTACCATCGGCAACAGCATCGGCAGTCTCCTTGACAGCAGGATATTTAAGAAACCATTGCATGGAGATGCGCGGTTCAATAACGACATCGGCACGCTCGGAAAAACCTACATTATTTTCATATTCTTCGACACGGATAAGCAATCCTTTATCATCTAACATCTGAGCGGCAACCTTACGTGCCTTAAAGCGATCCAGACCATCAAGCTCTGGACAATCCGGACAGTTGACGGTGCCATCGGGATGCAATACATCAATGATTTCCAGATGATGGCGTTCACCAATCTCGAAGTCTGCCTTATCGTGGGCAGGAGTTATTTTAAGAGCACCGGTTCCAAATTCAATGTCAACATGATCGTCAGCAACAATCTCTATCTCGGCCTCAGGGAACGGACGGCGCACTCGACGTCCGATATACTTGGTGAAACGCTCATCTTTAGGATTCACCGCCACTGCAGTGTCGCCCATTAAGGTTTCCGGACGAGTAGTAGAAATTTCCAAGAACTCACCAGGTGCGTCAACAAGCTCGTATTTCATAAAATAGAGCTTGGACTTCTGTGGCTTCATGATCACCTCTTCATCAGAGAGAGCAGTGAGCGATACTGGACACCAATTGACTATGCGCTTACCTCGGTAGATTAACCCTTCGTTAAAAAGCTTAGTGAAAACCTCAGCAACCTGCGCTGAATAATCATCATCCATAGTAAAACGCTCACGCTCCCAGTCACACGAGCACCCAAGTCGCTTAAGTTGCTTAATGATAATACCACCGTGCTTTTCTTTCCAATCCCATACACGATTGAGAAATTCATCACGACCCAGATCACGGCGCGTTTTACCTTCCTCATCGCGAAGCTGTTTTTCCACTTTTGTTTGGGTGGCGATACCCGCGTGATCCGTGCCAGGAAGCCAGAGCACTTCCTTACCTTGTTGACGCGCTCGGCGAGCAAGAATATCTTGAATGGTATTGTTGAGGACATGCCCAAGGTGCAGAATACCTGTGACGTTCGGCGGTGGAATGACAATCGAGTAGCCCTCTTTGTCTGAGGATTCATCCGCATGGAAACACTGGTTTTCCAGCCAAGTGGAATACCATTTTCTTTCCACCTCTTGAGGTTCATAGGCTTTGGGCAGCTCAGACATGGCGCGGTTTCTGCCAAAGTAACCGCTATTTGTAAAGGTTGCTTCCTTGATAAACTTCAAGTTTTAAAGTCTTGATACCAGTGAAAATTGGCTGTTCATGACGAAATTACAGGCTAAAAAATCGGTCATGCCAACGACTATCCTTGCTATCGAATCCAGCTGCGATGAAACCGCGGTAGCAATTCTACGTTATGATGGCGGAGTGGCAGAGATACTATCATCGGAAATATCATCCCAGATTGACATCCATCGAGAATTCGGCGGAGTTGTTCCTGAGTTAGCAAGCAGAAACCACTCGCTACATTTGAGACCGCTTATAGAAATCGCTTTGAAAAACTCGGGTGTCGCGATCGACAACATTGATGCTATTGGCGCGACGGCTGGACCAGGGCTAGCGTCCTCATTATTAGTGGGAAACACCACGGCAAAGGCAATGGCCATGGCAATAGGGAAGCCCTTTATATCAATCAACCACATGGAAGGCCACCTGCTCTCGCCTTTTATGAATCGCATGACATTGGAGCCAAACCTAGCTCTGATTGTATCTGGCGGCCATACCATGCTAATTCACATGAAGGCTTTCGGTGAATACTCACTGTTAGGCAGCACGCGCGACGACGCTGCGGGGGAAGCATATGATAAAGTCGGCAAAATGCTTGGCCTCCCTTACCCAGGCGGGCCTGAGATCGAGAAACAAGCATGGGAGGGATCTGTACAGGCTTTCAAATTCCCCCGCTCCATGTTGAATGATGGTCTCGATTTTTCTTTCTCAGGCCTTAAAACTGCCGTGCTCTATCAGCTTGAAAAACTTGACCCCAAGCAGGGCCAAGCACCTGCTGATGCTATCCCTGATCTATGCGCCTCTTTTCAACAGGCAGTTATAGAGATACTAGTCACAAAAACCATGCGTGCAGCGACACAGTGCGGGGAAAAAACCATCAGCCTTTCGGGTGGTGTTTCCTGCAACAGAGCATTGCGTAATGCGATGCAGAAATCCTGCGATGAAATGGGTTATGAACTGCTGATATCGCCTCCCGAAGTTTCGACAGACAACGCTGCAATGATTGCATTTGTCGCGCTACAACGTCATCTTAGGGGTATGCAGTCGAGCTTTCACGAGGATATCAATCCAAATCTAGCACTGGTCTGAACAACAATACCAACCTTGCGTTTGATTACGAAAAAAGCTAAACCGTAATTACACACCTAACGAACTTAAATATTGTTACACATGGGAACTCCAGAAAACTCCAACACGACCAATCCCGAGGCTAAGAATCTACCAATTAAACCGAACGGCAACATGCTTACGACGTCCCTGATCGTCATCATTGTCATTCTTCTCTTTGTCATGCTTTTGGTCAACATGAACGGCAACATGCTTCAATCATCAGACACATCTGGTGATGACATAGCCGCACTCACTTCACGCAACATACAACTGCGCACTAAAACCAATGAAGCGCGAGCAAATCGTGGTTTACCGCCACTCCCAGAGAACCCTAACAGCGCTCTGACGATGGCAACACGTATCCAGCGCGATGCCTCATCACTTGCTGCTATGACCAGTCAGTGGCAAGCAGAACTCAAGAAAAAAGACGAACTCTTACGTGAGCGCGATAGTGAGATTGCGACATACACACAAAACACACAACGACTTTACGCGCAGATTAAGGAACTCAACGCAAAACTTGATTTAGCATCAGGAACCTCTGAACAAATTGTGCGACTGACTAACGATCTTAAAATCGCGCGCAACAAAATCCTGAATAGCAACAAACAGCTACAAGAGCTTATCGGTAGACCTACTAATGAGGCAGTCACCATACTACGCAAACAACTAAACGACAGCCTAGACGCCCACAGCAAACTTGAATTACAAATAGACAAACTCAAATTCGACGCCAAAAATGTTGTCAGCCAGGAAACATACGACGACTTGGCTGCGGAGCTTGCCCTGCTCAAACCAAAGATGCGCAAGCAACGTTATGAAATTCAACGCATGCGGACACAAATCGACCTTCCTAAACTCTTCCTCAAATCAGACAAGGACCTTCCAGCTAAGCCAGCACGCCTATTGGCTGAACTCAGGAGACTCAACGACGCTAATGAGCAGCAGCTCAACACAGCTTATGAGAATATCGCCACTACAATAGGAGCAAAGATCATTCACCGCCAGTCGTTCGCAAAGGGCTCCGCGCAAATCGATTTTGACCGCGAAGCCATCATTCGCCATATCATCAACAAGAGTAATGATGCGAATGCCTATTTTCTGGTCGTCGGGTATGATTCCAAATCAGGAGAAAAAGAACGTGGTAAAACTTTGTGCTCACAAAGAGCTGCCACCCTCGCATCTATAGTCAATACACTGCGCAACTCCAAGCAGGAGGTGCAGGCTATCTACCTCGGTGAAACTACGCGCTTCTCCAAGACTGACGAGGTGGCAAACCAGATCTGCGAAATCTGGGAAATTAAGCGTTAGCCGCTTCAGCCGCCTTGACGGTATTGGAGATCAGCATGGCGATCGTCATCGGACCCACTCCACCGGGCACGGGAGTAATCGCTGAGCATTTAGGCGCCACGGCATCGTAATCGACATCACCAACGATTCTGTAACCTCGCTTAGCGCTGTCGTCATCCACTCGGTTGATTCCCACATCAATGACGGCGGCACCCTCCTTGACCATATCTGCAGTGACAAAGCCTGGGCGCCCGATAGCGGCGACGATTATGTCTGCGCGACGGCACACATTAGCAAGCTCTCTGGTTCGTGAGTGCGCCACAGTAACCGTGGCATTGCCTTCCTTGCTCATTAGCAGTAGCGCCATCGGTTTTCCTACAATCATGCTACGGCCAAGCACGACCGCTTCAGCACCAGATGTCTCGACCCCTGCCTCCTTAAGCAGTCGCATGCAACCAGCTGGGGTGCAGGGCACAAACCCAGAACCATCCTCGAGTGCAAGTTTTGCGACGTTTTCCGGATGAAATCCATCAACATCCTTTGCCGGATCAATCGCTCTCACTATAGCATCCTCATCGATCTGCGGCGGTGGTGGCGATTGCACAAGAATGCCATGAATTTGGTCGTCTGCATTCAATTCCTTCACTACGGTAAGCACATCCTCTTGAGTGGCGTCCACTGGCAATTCGATCTTACGTGAATGCAGCCCAAGTTCGGCGCACTTACGAACCTTAGAACCAACGTAAACTTTCGACGCAGGATCCTCACCAACCAGCACCACGGCGAGACCAGGAGTCAGGCCCTGATTTTTCAAATGCTCAATTTGCTGACCACATTCAGCTAAAACTTTTTCGGCTACTGCCTTGCCATCGATTATTTTACTCATGAATACTTTTATTTGTTAGAGGCATCATCGACACCGTTCCTAAGCGCATCCTCAACTTTTTTGCGATAAGTTTCAAAATCATTTTTGTCTATTTTTGAAGGTATATGAATTGCATCGCTAATATTAATGACCACTTTGCCAAAGGGCTTGGGAATATGAAACCTGTCCCAACTTTTTAGTCGCCAGCTCGACGAGTGGCGGAATCTAACTGGAACAATTGGCGCGCCGGACGACTGCGCTAGCTTCACCACACCAGGTTGCAGGTGATAGCGCGGGCCACGGGGACCATCGGGAGTAATAAATAAGTGCTCCCCTGCTGCGAGAGCTTTTTTGAGAGCTATCAGTGCTGCCACTCCGCGACGCGAACTGGACCCTCTTACTGTCTTAACACCAAAACTCGTTACCATTGACTCTATGATGGCTCCATCACGGCTGGCACTGGCAAGCGCAGTGGCGGGTGCGGTGCCACTGAATCGCTTCTTGGTTAGAGGAGCGCAAAACAAACAATTATGCCAAAAAATCCAAATCACAGGAGCGCCGGGTCTTGCCTTCATTTTTTGGCCCGTTAAATCCTGCAATTCATATCGCAGAGTACACCCAACCAAACGCATGAGAAAGGCAACTATTTTACCACCTAACCACTGCCTCCAAGCTCCTCTTATTTCTGATCGGTCATTCATCGTATTACATACTGAATATAACCTCGCGTGTAGATTTTTTCATATCAATCATTAGGTTCATGGCGCTGTCGGCGGCAGCACCTGAAGTGTGAACATATTTTAATAAAAATAACGTTCATGAATTTCTTCTTGTTTATTGACACAGTAACTCGATTTGACAAGCCCACGTGTAGAATACCTGACTCAGGAGATACCTAAAATTTTACTACAGGCCAGAGCGCAAATAGCCAGTAGTGCAAGCCCAGCTGCAGCACCCACTACTTTGTCTTTGCCCATGACACGTGGTCTCCTTGCAGTGAAAGATGGCGGAAATACCAACCGCGCATACATCATGCCCGCAAGCAAGCCGCCTGCATGAGCGGCATTATCAATGAAACTCATACCGAGAAATCCCATGACCGCCATGAGCGCAACACCTGCAAATAAACGACGGCGAACGGAACGTGGAACCAACCTACGATGCAGCCCCTCGTATATAATAAGGAAACCCAACAATCCCATTAGCCCGCCAGATGCACCAACAGCAGGATCAGCTGGCAAAAGCTTTGCACTGGCAATCCCTCCAACCCACATTGCAGATACAAATACAATCAACATGTGTGGCCAACGTGCCAGTGCCTCAGTCCGCCTGCCTAGGTAAAGAATTCCCACTGCGTTCATTAAAAAATGGATTGGATTACTATGCAGCACACCACCAGTGAGGACACGCCACCATGCATGGGCATCATCGATATCAGGGAATTTAATACCCTCTTTTTTTAACTGTCCAGCTTGCTGAATGGATGTAGAAATACCGCCAGATCCTCGATCGATATAAAGCTGCACAAGAGCCACTGCCAACAAACACGCCAGCAAAATCCAAGTTACCGGTATCGATTGGCGACGCAGCCATACATCAAATCGTGCATCTGGAATCTCACCCTGAATACTTGATACATCTATTCTTGCTAGATATCGTCGTAGTTTGCAGCCTTCATAGAATGGCAGAAGTCCAAAGATAAAAAAGAGTAATGCAGCCAGCCCTGTGAGCTGGTTGGTGTAAAATGACTCAATAGTTTTAGCTCCATTGCTCCAAACCGCATAAAGCGTGTAAATGAGCATTGAGCCAAAAACTAACCCCATACGAATACCATCGCTGATGTCTCGCTCAGCAAATTTTTTCCGGCGATTTAAAATCACCTTATTGAGTGCCGGCACCTCCTCGGGCACCTGCATACGCTCAGAATCAAGCGTCCAAACAAGATCAACAGACTCACGAGATTTGCCGATCTTTTCGACAAGATCATTCACACATGAAGCGGTGGAGGTAACACCTTTACTATCAATAAACCCAAAATCCGACTCGACCGCCTCAACCGGCTTTTCAGGCATACTTGTAAATAGCGCCCACTCTGGTTGATCATCGGCCGCATGAACCGAACCCTCAGAGTTGGATGAGCCATTCACGGGGTAACTACTGGCCGTCGCCAGAGACAGGAGCCTTCACAGGCTGTTCCTGAGTGGGTTTATCACCACTGAGAGGAGCTGGCTTTTCTGGCTGGGTTGGCTTTTCTAATGGTGTAGCCGGAATTACTGGCACGTTAACCTCTGGCTTCTTGCCCTCAAGGTTGTCAGTGGCTGGCTCTTCAACTTCTTCCTGTGTTTGCTTGTCGTCTTCAGCCATGCTTGGATCACTGGCCTGTTGCTTGCCAATCAATATGGCGAGCACCAGAGTGATCACGAAAAACAGTGTTCCGAGATATACGGTCCCTTTCTGTAGCACGTTCGTTGTTTGAGCGCCAAACGCCTGGTCGGTGAGGCCGCCACCAAAGGCAGCGCCTAGTCCCTCTTGTTTGGGACGTTGCATTAGCACAACGAGGGCAAGTAAAAGGCAGACGATCACGTGGATCACCAAAAGGAGATTGATTGAGATATTGAGCCAGTCGGCAGCTAAGATCGGTGTCATGAGCGCGGAAATATGGTGAAGTGCTAGTCGCTTGTAAAGACGCGATTTGTCTGATTTGGGGTTCTTTTGTTGTCAATAAAATCAGCTCGTGCGGCGAATGATCTCATTGCTATCGTTACAGACCACCTTTTTAGGTAAAATAGGATTCGATGAAATAGCAAATGCCATAATGGTTATGCGCTCCCCCGCCTTTATCACGTGGGCGGCTCCGCCATTCATAATGATCTTGCCCGTACCTGCCTCACCCGCCTGGGCATATGTTTCCAGTCGCCCCCCCTTAGATGCGGATGTTACCAGAACTCGCTCCCCCTCCCATAGCCCGGCTGCCTCCATGAGATCTGAGGGGATTTCGATACTACCTTCGTATTCCACGTCAGCTACAGTGACGCAGGCGCGATGAATTTTTGATTTTAAGAGCACGTGCTGCATGGGCGCAAGCAAGCGTTATACGGCCACAAGGTCAAATTTCAAATTTACAAATTGCAATTATTTGTTTTCCCCGTAGCTTCCCGCCTCATGCTCAAGGCAGGAATTGTAGGTCTCCCAAATGTCGGAAAATCGACACTCTTCAACGCAGTCACTCGCACTCGTAATGCAGAGGCAGCCAATTATCCATTCTGCACCATTGATCCAAACGTAGGAGTGGTCACTGTCCCCGATGACAGATTGAACATTCTGGGTGAAATCAGCAAAACGCAGAAAATCATCCCCGCAGCCATCGAGTTCGTCGATATAGCAGGACTTGTCGAAGGCGCGTCAGAGGGAGCTGGACTAGGCAACAAATTCCTTGCAAACATCCGCGAGGTAGATGCTATCGTGCAGGTAGTTCGTTGTTTTAACAACGACGACATCATCCACGAACTCGGCAGCGTCGATCCCATTCGTGATATTGAGATAATCAACTCCGAGCTAATTCTCGCCGATATGGCCGCCATGGAAAAGCGAAGACTTTCCAGGATTAAAAAAGCCAAAAGCGGCGACAAAGAATCCAAGAAGGAAGTCGAATTGATCGACAAGATCATGCCTCACCTCGATGCCGGCAAACCCGCTCTCACCTTGGAACTAACCGATGATGAGCGAATTACTCTCCACGATTTTTTCCTACTGTCCTCAAAGCGTACCATCTTTGCCTGCAATGTCGCTGAGGATGAGCTTGCAGACGCCCAGAAGGACCCTGACAGCCATGCCATGGTTACCAAGGTCCGCGAATACGCTGCTGCATCTCACGATGCTGAGGCAATCGTCATTTCAGCACGTATTGAAGAGGAGCTCGTCGAACTCGACCCCGATGAGGCCATCGAGTTTCTCGCAGACATGGGGATTTCTGACTCCGGTGTCTCCACATTGATCCGTGCCGTTTATCACCTGCTTGGTCTGCGCACCTATATCACGAGCGGCGAAAAAGAAACCCGCGCATGGACCATCCGCCACGGCGACAAGGCCCCCGCGGCAGCAGGAGTCATCCACGGAGACTTTGAGCGTGGGTTCATTGCTGCAGAGGTTGTCGCATACGATGACCTTGTCACAGCAGGCTCTAAAACGGCTGCCCGTGAAGCCGGTAAGTTGCGCATTGAGGGCAAAGAATACGAAGTCAAAGATGGCGATGTGGTAGAATTCCGCTTCAATGTCTGATTCATACTTTGCCAATCACCCGGCAAACTCTTATCAATTAATACAGCTTTGGCTGTGTGACCGATATTTTTTGAAATCATTAAGAAATGATGTCACGTGGTCGGTTGAATATTATTCAATTTCGCCATAAAACCAACCTGTATATGGGAGCTTATTGGATCAGTCATAGCACTGCAAGCTATGTTCCGACGTAATCGGAACACAATTGATACGACTCAAATTGGAGGTATCATTAAGAAACCCTTATTAAACGAGCTATTACGTTTAATTACAGATTCAAAATACTTATACGTTCTAACATTTTTTTAAAATAAAATAAAAGAGGTCTTATTATTTTAAAATAACTTTCGTTTGCCCCATGCTTAAAATTTAAATGCCTTAGGCACGATCACCTCTACGAAACGATCCAATATCCGCCGAGTAAGATGCGCGTTCTTCTGTAAACAGATAGCGATGATAACAACCCTGAACTGGGGCAGCCAACCACGGTTGCCAATTAGAACTTTGACGCGAATCATAGCCGTCATTAAGAGCAACCCACTCATAGATAAGAGATTAATGCTCCAGTTTACCTGAAAACCAGATCACCTGCACTTGATTAGTGTTACGCTGCAGGCAATAGCCAGCCGCCCCCCGCCACCCCCCGCCGCCCCCCTTATCCACTTGCCGGCCCTCGAGATTTTATACTTGTGCTACATGAAATATTTTTGTATTTACATTGCGAATTTATTATCCGCATCTGTTTTTCAAAAAAATCCTTGATCTGTCTGAAATATTCGCCAAACTGAAATATACGCAACCGTCATACTTCTGTGACTTCCCCTTACACATCCCAAAAATCAATCATGCGAATCACTCTGCATTTGTCGATTGGCCTGTACATCCTCTACTCAACGACATGGGCCAGCCACATACCGTTAGGTGATGAATTCGACGTGGATGCACGTGCTGTTAGTATCCACAAGCATTTCATTGCTAATCGCCGATCCGCCATTGCTGATATCGTCTGCCCCTTCCAAGCACCACCCAAAGCTCGAGTCATGGTGGAGCGGCCAGACCCATGGAAAACGTTTGGACACAAATGGCGCCGAGGCATTACAGCCACAGTATTCTGGATAGGTGAGGAATCGAGCGAACGTAACCCAACTCCTAACAAGACAAGTGCATGGGACCCCAATTGGCAGAGCAACTTCGGGGGTGTCGATCACCCGGGAAAACGTAAAGGTTATCGCCCTGCAACATTTACGCCCAAGCTCAACCCTTTCTACATAGCTCTTCCCTACAATGACATCGCACCCAGTGGCGTCCACCGCACGGAGGCTCCTGATGTTATTCCATGGTACTGGCGAGCCCACAAAGGCTCATCTCAGACATCTGTCTGCAAAGGCCGCTGGGTAGCCATTCACTACCGAGGTAAAATCTGTTATGCTCAGTGGGAGGACTGCGGACCATTCAATATAGATGATTGGGAATACGTATTTACAGGCAAATCACCCAAGCCCAACCCTAACGGTAATGCTGGTATTGAGATCAGCCCATCTGTCAGAGACTACCTCGCCATCCGCAGTGGATATCGCGTTTCATGGAAATTTATCGAAGACCATGAGGTTCCGCCGGGACCCTGGATTAACTGGCAAACAAATAACTCTAACTAACACCCATCACCTTTACGGCAAGATATTTTGATTCCTATACAAGAGCGAGAAACGCGCCGACTTCTGCTTTCTGAGCGTGTCCTCCATTTCCGTAAATAACATCATCAACATCAAACCTTTCACCGGCTCCACATGATAAGATACTGATTCACTAACAAAACCATCAATTTTTTCTACCCGTTTATTATTAGGTCTAAAACGCCCATATTTAAACACCAAGTCTTTTTTAAGCTTATCAAAATCCACCCGCAACCTTTCAGGCTTCACGCCTTTCTCACCATAATGAAGCGTAACTTCAAACAATCTACCCCGATGATACATCGTCTCCAGCGCGACGGCCTTGTGTCTCGGAAGCTGACCAGTGCTGGAGGTAACGCGAATTACCCGAAGCTCAGGCTCAGCACCCTTGATGTTAATGACCATATCCAGCTTCTCCCTCTCAGCCCAAACGAGGACCTTATCCATGCTATCTCCCCATTGCAGCCCAAAAGGTGGAGCAAGAATCGCCTGTGCCGATACCCCAGCCATACCAAAAATCAGGGACAGCAGAAACACAGTGAAAGGCTTAAATATCATATGGGATTGGTTACCTGTGAAAATACCCCACCGCTGCTCCATGGCAAGCGCCGAAAGCCTGCCATGATGCGAGCGGGCAGCATGATCGTCGAACTCACGCTAGCACTAGCTCTGCTATCCGCTATCGGCATTACCGTTTTCAAAAGTTCGCTAGACCTCATGGCACCACGCCAATGGACTATCTACCAGAACATATCCGATGCCTATATTTCCTATGAACAAGCATATGCCGAGCGTGTCAGCTTTGAGGTTATGACCTCTGGGAGCTCGCCCTGGCCAGTCTATCCATCACGCACTACCACCGACGTGGAAATCGGCAAGTTTCCCGGTGGTGCGGCAATCATGGCCACCGTGATTCGCACCAAAATCGCCGATGCCAACAACCTTCCCGCGGCGGGAGGTAATGGCACTGTTGAGACCAACCCCTCTGAAATGGAAACATGGCAATTACAAAGCCATTTGACCTATAAAATCGGAGATGATGAATATGTAAAATCCCGCACCGTCATACGTTCACAGTAACCGTGCTCACCAAACCACCAACTTTTAAAAAAGGATTCACGCTCATTGAGATGACCGTGGCAATTGTCGTTGGTTTGATGGTGGCTGGAATTTCTCTTACTTTGTTCAATAGCCAGTTGGCATCTTACAGAATCCTTAAGGCACAAAATTTTCTCATCAGCGAAGCACCACAGGTAAACAACACACTAAACCGTATAGTTTCGCGAGCCAACTTTTTCCGAATGTATGCGGGCATGAACGACGCAATCTCCAGCGAGAACGCCGTGATCGAAAACGGCAAAATTCTCGCACTCATGTTCCAAGGCACAGATGACAACTCTCAAAGCTTTGCCGTCATTAACTTTGACGAAGGTAACAGTCGACTTGATTACTATCAGGTCAACTCTATGGCAGAACTTGCAGTAGCCTCTCCAAGCTGGAACATATCCAACAGTATTAAAGACGCCACCTTCTATGTAGAAAATGGCGTCCTCCGCATCAAGCTCGTCGGTCCTAACGACGAGGAAATCATTTATTCGAGCAGCACCCTGCGATGAAAAATTATTCCTCACATCACACGGCTAGGCACAAACAGGGTTTTGCCTCCATTCTTACGGTCACATCCGTAGGGATTGCCTTACTGATCGTGATGATCTCGATGTATGAAAATACAGTCGAATCACAAAAGGCTGAGGCAAACCACATGCTCCGAGGTGACTACCAGCAGCGCGAAGAGGCTTTCCTTAGAGCAATGACGAACATTATACCAAACAGAGCCATAATTGGTATGAAAGATAATTCGTGGCAATGGAGTACGCGGCGCAATCTAAGTTGGAAACAAATCATAGATGATGCCATCACGCAGTCAAACTCGGAGATCGCAATAGACTCAGACATCGCATCATCGCTTGGTGTAAATACTATGCGCTCGGGAAACATAGGTGATAATGATATCTACTCAATGGATGTGGTTTCACCCGGATTCAGCGAACAGTATTGGCAACATATTAGCTCAGGAGCCAATCGTACAGCCTCTAGTAACTACCCCCCTCCACTTGAAACAACCAACTATTATGAAAGGCGAGATTCTCGTTATCCTATCATATCACACTTAAAGGCATACGGCAGTTCTGCTGAAGGATGGGTGCATGAAGATGTAAATAAATATCCTCAATTCAACATCATAAACGCTCCATCGATGCACTTCAATTACCAGGCTGGCGATACACTGATCGCTAAGCACAACTGGTGGGTGTTTAAAATGAATTTTGCAGATCAAGATAACAACACAACAAATTTACCGTCACGCACCAAATATTTCCTGATTTCTCTCTATGAAATACCATCTCAGCTGCCAATCAACGGTGCAAGCTTCACCGCATTGGGTGCTCACTCCGATGGCACCGAATGGTCAAATATTGATATACAGGGCACTGTATTTGGTCAAAAAGTTGTTACCGAGGGCAGCTTTACAACAGACGCTATTGCCAGCCGCAAAGGCGTAACACTGTCCGACAACACGATTGTCGGGGACCTCACAACCGGAATAACGGGCAATAACCCTTTCGCCAGCAACGCGCGAGATCTGGAGCAGTCCAAAGGCAAAACCTTCCCCATTTCATCGGCATCCGACGGCGGCAGGGTTTCATTTATCCCTATTAACCGTGGCCTAGAGTTTTACGACCGCTACACCAGCAACAAGGAATCAATCAATAGCTCTAATTCAGTCTCTCCTTCGTCATGGGACTACTACAGCATCGGCGCTAAACGGTGTGCTATGCGCTTAGATGTAATCGATGTCACTGCCGCAGACAATCAAACACCAACAGCAATCCGGTTTACTTACCAGAAAAATGGGACAACAGAGTCACAAACATTCTACAAAGGTGATAATTGGCCTAATCCGGATACGGCACTTGGAGAGCTATTCCCTTTTCATACCCAAACCACTACAGACGGCAGGCCCGCCGTAAGTGTTCATGCTGAACGTATATCTAACTATCTTGCGTCCCAAAATGCTGAATCTACCGAGATTAATCACTCGCTGTCTATTAACGTCGACTACATTTCTAACATATCCATAAGACCACCAGCATTCCCAAGCCTAGATGACGATATCTCGATCGTCATGCTCGATGCGAAAGACCTGTCTGCCTACACGCGAGGATTCTCACTTGTAACTAACATGCGTCTGATTATTGCCGATGATACCAACATTGTGGAAACAGCAACTCCCGATGGCATAACCCTACCCTACGAGGAAAAATATTACCCTCCACTCTCTATGTTTGCTCCGGAAAAACGCTTCGGCAGCAGTAACAATCCCGTTCCGGTTCAGATCGAAGGCCAGCTGGGCTCAGTAACCAAAAACAACGCTAGCCCGACACGTATTGCTGATCTCAAGTCCGGAGCGTCAGGTGAAGTGGTCCCCGGCAACATAAGTGCAACACTTAAACCAATATCCCATCCAGCAGCCTTACCGCCAATCAATATGATAAACTGGATGGTTGTCATTCGTGAAATCCACCCGAACTTATCTAACCCTTAAACCAAGCCTTTTAAGACTTACCACAAATCGGTAAAAATATATCATTTCTTCCTTTAATTCATATATATTTTAAGTATATTAAACTATCTATCTCCCTAAAAATAAGAACATTACTAACCCTTACACAAGCATGAGACCGATCATGCTAAGGGTTAGACCTACATAAAGCAGCGTAACTCCTGTTTACTACAGGAATTATTAAATTAACAAACGAACAAAGACATGAAAAACATCATCCTTACAATAATTGGTAGCCTCCTGCTGCCATACCAGGCATACAGCCAATCAACAGACCCCGCCATTCCAGTTGGCACACTCAACGTCAATATGGGTATGGTCCGTCAGGGCGTAGCTCCGACTCTCGGATGGAGTATTGAATACCCTAACGAAATTGACGATATCATCGACATTGACCCTAATGACGAAATCGAGACCAAAACCAGATTGCGTGTGCAAGTGTCAGTCATTGGTGTGGGTATCACAGACCAATATGGCAGAGAATACCCTGCACGGTCTTACATACATTACTCTTCACAAGGCTGGAAACACGTATTCACCGGCACAGGATCTCAAGTTGATCCAACGCACTTCTACGATGACCGCATTGTCGAGGCGGGTGAGACTCTCCGCTTTGCAGCTAAATTATACATGGGAGGCTACAATTACTTCTATAACGAGTCCAACAACGTGAAGGTGCTTAAAAATGGTGATCTACCACCCAACAATGCTGCTGGTTATTCTCATCAAACATCAGCTGCTGAGTTTCTACGCCCTTACGTCAAAAATGGAAAACTAGCTCTGGGGCCACTTGATGTGATTTATGCTGCCGAATTGACGCACAGCAACTCAAACCACTACGGGTTCGACCTACAAGATACTATCATCTTAGTTCGTTTCACCAAAGTGCCATAGTCATTGATTCTGCTCACGCAATTTCAGCCCCTATGAAGAATTCTATATTTGTTGTTTATCTGTTGCTATGCGCGACTTCCCTCGCGCAGTCAGTAGACGTGAGCAATGAAAAAAAATCTGTGGTCGCCCACAAGCCACCGACCCATAAAGATATCGCAAAAATTCAAAGAAAACAGGCACTCGCCAAAGCAGAAATACGCAAGTCTCCTCTGAAACCAATCGTTACGATCAAGAAACACAGCCTGATCGGCAATTCCACTCTTCTCGCAAGCAGTCGCTATTGGACACTCGTACCCAAAGGATCGGTCATCCATATCCCAACTCACTTGAAAGATAGAATCGTCAACAAACCTAAAGGAAAACTGCTCAATTGGTCAGATTTCCTGAGAAAGAACTACGGTTGGCTACATGTGCAGGAAATTAAAATGTCGCAAGCTAAAGGCCGTAATAAAATCAACCAGAAAGCCATTGAAGCCTACCAATCTATTGGAAAAATAGTGGTTGCAACCTGCGCTAAAGGTCCGATTTCTGTCGCACCAGATGCACTCAAACCACCTACCAAGGTGGATATTAAAGATACTAAAAACTAGAAAAACAAAATATATCAACAATTGGATGAATACCATCCAGCAACAAGATTAAATCATGAAAAAATTACTCCTATCACTCCTAGTAACTACTGCGGTGAGCTACGCCAATGATGGCTACATGAACCAGATCGTGCAGACTCACGCTGACGGCACAACACACATGATAACTCCTCTCGCCGCGGCCGGCACATCATACGATGCAGACGGCGTCGTGGACAGCTCCGTATTTCGACTCTGGACAATCAGGCTATCCGACAACGCTGAGTATCTGCTCGATGAGAAAACCGTCTCAAGCTATCATCCGCAAGGAATTGTCAAAATTAACACGGGGGATCCTTACACACTCATTCCGCGCACGAGAGTAGACCAGACATTCAGCATTGAGTTCGAAGTCTCAGGCATTGTGACTGATGACCCATCAGTACACGACGCTGCAAAATCTGTCATCTTTGATCACCGCACCACCGAATACGCATCGGGTGAAAGCGAAGCTCTACCGGGAGCACATTGGGATACCCACGATCACGATCCGATTATTTCAAACGGAACTCACAGTTTTAATAATATTGTTACCCAAATCCAGGCAGCTGATTTAACCCAAGCTCGAGGTGAAGAGGTATTCTCAATATATGCTAACCCGGATTTTGGCGTTGGAGAGGGCGCTACACTGCTTGATCATAAACGTATCCAAATCTGGCCGATTGCAAGTGCTACTGTAAGTGGTATCGACACTTCAGTAGAATACACAAAGATCCCTCAAGTGAATGTCAATCTCGTCGACCTCTATCCTGACAGCACGACTTACATCCGAGTTTATGAGGGTGAACCATCTGCAACTCCCGTATCACCACTGAATATCAACACCAGCTTCGTGATCGTTGATGATGTTAAACCAGTGAACCGCAGCTATAATGTAACTTCCCTCGATACTCGTATCACGGAAGACGGTATTTATACCATGGAAGTCATTCATGAAACTCCGTTTGGAGCTGACTTACTCTACCAAACCTACCCTCTCAAAGTCGAGAGGTCGATCAAGGTTAATGGAAATGTTAATAGCTCAGAGTAATTAGCTACACACGAATCCAAATTGACACGTGTTGTTTAATAACTCAAAAATAATTTCATTTGTGACAGGCTAACAGCCTATCGCCCGCAAAAAAAAGCGACTCATCACTGAGATGCGGCTGGTTTTGGCGGCAAAAGCGAATCCTCATCATCTTCATTTGGTATTTTATAACCTCTGTTTAAATCCAGAACGGGAGGTGATTCCGCTTCCATGCGTAGTGGCTTGAATGAATCACTGTGCGAATCCACACGAAAAGTCAACTCTGCCACTTCACGGTTCTGTTCAGCCATCTGCTTATACATTTGTTTCTGCTCCTTACGTATTTCTGCAAGTATATCTAACAGGACATCTTCACGACTAGACCGATTTGTTTTGTAGGCAGCAGCACCAGATCCTTCACCTGTCTCTAGTCCAGTGCGCTTTGGTGAAGTAGCATCATAGCCTATTATAGCCATGGGTTTTTCAGAGCCCGAGCTAGATGTATGATTCACACCAACACGCTCACGCACAACCATTCCTTTCACTTGGTGGTAATGAGCTAGTGTGAGTCCTGCTATCAAACCCAAACCCACAGCTGTAAGAGTAAATGATAACGTTTTCATGGTTTGGTCGCAGATGATGTCGCGGGAGTTTTAGGCACTGTGGATGCGCTATTCTTTGGCAGAGAAATGAGAAGTTGCTGCAAACGCCGAATAGAATCGGCCACCTGTTTCTCATTACGCTGAAGGTCTACATTAGATTTCTGAAGCATCACACCAATGGTTTCGTGTTGAAGATATCCAAGCTCAGGCTGGAATCCTGGTTCGCGAATACGAATAGAATTTTGGCCATCTGTAATGGGAACGAGCACAAAGGGAGTGATAGCGAGACTGATCATCTGGCCACTACCTAGCTTGGCCTCCGTGCGGTATGGAGCAACTCCCTTCGGAGCTGGGACAAATTTCCAACCGTCGGGAGCTGGAAACATAGGCTTGGCCGGCCATGGCGAATAAATCTTAACCTTGCCTGCAGGCAACCTATTACCTGCCGTGACGTTTGTTTTTTCCACTTGAACAGTGATACCCTCATCTGGTGTATGATCAATATCCGGTCTTTCCCCGTGCGACTTGGTAGAAGGCACCGCAACATCCGTAAGAAGCTCAACAGCAGGCTGCGTAGTGACCTGATCGTTTTCTGATATATCGTTGGGAGGATAACTAAGCTTAGCAGACGGCACGACTTGCTGAGCTCGCACTAGACAAAAGAAATAGAGAAAGAGAAAAATGATGCGGTATTTCATAACGGTCTATTTACCTTCGACTTGTATAGCAGATGCACTTCCTGGTAGTAATGCAGGATCTTTTGCGTCGCCATGGTTGTACGGTAGAGATGGGCTGTCAGCACGCAGAGAACCAGCAGGAATGGTATCCCTGATGATATGATTCCAACTAGCCATAATATCTAATCCTTCCTTACGCAACTTACTGAGGTCACGCTCGTATAACATAAGCCTTTCTAGCACATCACGTGCTTTTACCATTTGCTGAGGCGTCCAGCGCATACTACGAGTTTGATAAAGCACTGGGACATTGATAATGATTTTCTCATTTTCAGTCATCCCAACATCAGCACTAAGAATGTGCTGCACCTTGAGATTCGTCTTTTCCCATCCATTAGATACACTGAGAGTTGAATTTGCACGCTTCGCCATGGTGAGCTTACGTGGATCGATCTCGATAGGCGCGCCCGGCATCGCCTCGCTCGACCTGTTGCGTGCGCTTGGCAGCTCGCTGTCAGATGGCACTAACCCTAAGGGAGTTGTCACCCCAACAATTTGCTTGTGTGATGTTTCATGAGGCAGTTGAGTATTCATATTCAGTTCACTCCGCCCAGATGGAAGCACACTAATTTCCTCAATGACGACGGGCTTGGTAACATAAAGCCAGCATAGCACAGTGGACAGCAGAGTGCTCACTGCAAGGAGCCAAGGATAAACTCTCTCAAGTTGACCTTGCCCACGAAGGAAGTTTTTTGAGCCGGAGTGATTATCTAACATAGCACCCACAGATCCGGCAGCCGAAGATTGTATTACTCCTGTAGATGGATTCTTCTGAACAATCACAATTGGCTCTTGCGTGTTTGGAGCTGGCGGCACTTTCATGTAATGTAAATTGAAGCTTAGTGTTGTTATTTCACTTAAAGTTGAGAATCAGCCCGTATGATAATGACTCTGTGCGATCGTGGCGGCATTTTGACCATTGTGATGCTTTCTCGAGTCACACTAATCTGCCTCATCATTTCTGCTTTATTGGACATCGCTTGTACTCCTGCAATGAAATCGATCTGGCCTGATGCCCTGGCTGCTCCAATTCCATCAGATCGATAAATCTGATAAGCCGTGTAACTGTCTTCACCTGCTGCACGGCAATATACGCGAACCTCAATACCATCAGAATATACGCGATAGACCAG
>Ga0315320_10001022_pt1 | contig 23101 bp, 27 predicted proteins | sample M140m21515metaG_FD_203458 | JGI IMG/M metagenome (GOLD analysis project Ga0315320, IMG submission 203458) | Ammonia-oxidizing marine archaeal communities from Monterey Bay, California, United States - M1 40m 21515 | ecosystem: Environmental > Aquatic > Marine > Coastal | place: USA: California... | reverse complement strand
ACAAACCTACCTGCATCAGCGGGTTTAACATCTGTATCGTGACTAAAAGATGAAGTCTTTGTAAGTACAGCCGTTGTAGGCGATACCGCATCACCAGAAGACTCAAGCACATACTGTGATTCTTGTGAGAACAACAATAGCTGTTCGTTAAAGTCAATTGAATTATATAGTTTGTTAACAGTTGTACCAGATGCAGCAATATCAATTGGGTCTGTATCTAATACATCTGTTCCTGTTGTAATAAAGAAATTAAAGAACTGAGCATTTTCTGTTAGTACCAAACTTTGGTCTGCAAGAATGCCAAGCCTGTTTTGGAAGAACGTAAGGTTTGTAGCTTTTTTATTGACAAACGATGGGGCAGGGTTGGTGTCATTATCACCTGCAACTCTGTCCGTCCAATCAACTTGTTGAAATGTAAATGTACCATCATTATTATTAATAAGAGCATGGGGCATTGTAGAATTATCAACACCAAGTTTTACATCGGGTGCTACAGTTTCTGACCAGATACCACCTGCTTTGTGTTTAACATAATAATCACCAAGAGTTTCACCCTCTTCACCAGTAATTTTAATAATCATATCTACTTTAGCGTAGTAAGGTAAATCAGAGAAATCCTGGATTTCATCCTTAATAGCATACATAGCTTGGTTACCAAAACCGTCAGTAGTTGTTACTGTGTAAGTTTTGCTTTGATTATTCAGCCTACCATAAGCCACGTTTTCATATTTAGTAAATGTAAACACAGAAGTAAAAACACTGTAATTTGCTAGTCCTTGTGTCGTAGACATCACTGCCCCGTCACTTCTTACAGTTCTGAAACCAATACCATCGGCAGAACTAGACCAATCGCCAGAAGATGTTCCGTATAAAAGAATATCAATAATTTTGTTTGTATCTCTAAACTGACTATCAGTGCTAGAGTCATTTCCTGTAGGCATTTGAAACTGTACTTCATAGCTATATCCGCCCCAATCTTGATGGCTCAACTTTACTGAATACTCACGCCCATAATTAGAACTTTTACAATAAACCATAAACTCTTCTACTTTGGCTGCGGTAGTTGCAGTGTCTTCTAGAATAGTTTTTTCTGTGTTGGCTACAAAAGTATAATCAGCAATGTTAACAAACTTTAAATTGTTTATTGGTTTAGTTGTAGCAAGATAACTTGTGCCATTAGGTGTGCTTACAGTCTTTTGGTTACCTGCCAAATCATAAACTTTTGGTGTGGCGTTATTAGTAAAGACAGCAACATACTGGTCATCAGAGTCACGGTTAATCCAGTGTACGGCAGAATTGTTTGGAAAGGCAGTGCTAGACAGGACGTTAGCAATGTGGTGTAGAGATGGGCGTTTGCTCAACCCTTCCACAATGTTAGACTGAAAATTTATTTGTGTCTGTCCTTGGGCAGGATTACGCTGAACGGGGTTCTGTTCACTGATACCATTAATAAGATTTGGTATTGATTGTGATGTAAGCCTAGTTGCCATTTATTTTCCTTAAATTACTTGAGTTCTAGTACGGTTAATAATGTAGTATTGGCTGTAGTTGCCAGTTAGTACATTGTAATCACCCGCTCTTGCATCAGCTTGCTCAAAAGTAATGTGTGCTTCTTCTTCATCTTGTAATGCAAGCTTATTAAGTTCCAGTGAACCCATATATCTAGCACAGAAACGTCTTGCAGATTTGACTGCAATGTAGTGCCTAGCATATTGGGGAAGGTCTTCATACTGTTGAACCAAAACATAATCAACAACTGGGTTGTAAGTAAAGATATCAGTATGGTTTTTTAAATCATATAGAAAGCCACCTCGCTGAGTGTATGCGTAGGTTGCTTGGTATGGGGCTGCGACTTCTAGGTGTACGCAGTTTGTAGGTAGCACAACTTTGTTACTACTGTTTCTTTGTAATGTAACTTCATTCTCTGTATTAAAGTGCCATCCTTGTGACTGCACTGACATAGAAGTTTCATCAAGTATATTCTTTGCAATAGCGACATCTGAACCAACACCAGTAGTTGATGATATTGTAGATACAGGGGCTTCACCAATAAATGACAGCATGGTGTTTATCGCCTGTAGTTCTGTCGTAGCTGTAATTTGTGTTGTCATGGTTTCCCTCTAAAAAAAAGAAAAGGCAGGGATTTTACTCCCCACCTTTCCTTGGTTTATTATTAACAATTAGGCTTCTTTAATGCCCACTGCTGCTTCTGGTCTTAGAACGCCATGACCCATTGCGTATTTCGCAACCATCAATGTACCTTGACGTCTAATGTCGTATTCCATTTCGGAAGACAAGTCCATTAGCTTAACAGTACCCGCTGCACTAGGGTGACAGACAAGTGCCACATAGTTAGCAAGGTTTACTTGTTGTGGATTAGAACCACCTTGAGTAGCAGAACCGCCCGGAACGCCTGTATTAGACGAAAGGTCAGCAGCAATATCACCAAAGTGAGCAGTTGGAATTAATTCAATTCCTGCTACCTTTAGGATTTTACCATCAGCTACACCACCGTTAGCACCACCAGAGAAATCTACGTTGACTGCATTAGTTGCATTAGCCATTTTGTAGTATTCTTCTAGTTTAATGAAAGCTTTTCGTCCTTCTTTAGGAACATAGTTTTCATCAAGTGCTTTCGCAGCATCAAACAATGAATCAATCATTGCATTGGCCGCTGTCGCTGCTGTACCAGATGCGATACCAGTGTTCGTTAGAACTGTACCAGACGCATAACTAGTGTCAGCTACGTTGGCCGCACCTTGGGCTGCTTGACCGATAGTTTGCAAGATGTGCTTGTCCTTTTGGAAAGCCAATGCTCTACCGATTTCAGTCGAATACGCAGAACGCACATCCCAGTGATTCTTAGCTTCTTCCAAATTTGATAGGAATACGCTAGATACTAGCAAGTCGTTAATTGTAATCGTCTTCTCGTTATGGTTTACATCACTTCCAGTTAATTCAGTTCCTGGAGTATGGTAAGCCGCAGAGATTCTACCCATTACTGGGAAGGTTGCTGACTTTCCATTAGCAATAGAACGAACCATTTCCGCTCCTGCTGTTACTGTAGCTTGTTCAAACGATGTAAGAACTTCACCACTAAAGATTTTTAGAAACAGGGCATCTTCTGAACCTGATGCGTTGACTCGACCAACGCTTACTGGGGCTGCATTTGCCATAGTATATTCTCCTTCTTGAGATTGTTAGATTTAAGTTTATTTAGAGACTTAACGCCTTCACTTAATTCCAGATTGTCTCCCTCAAGAGGTCTTTCTTTGTCGTTCTGGCAGTTGCCACACATAAGTGTCGCACAACTAAAGTTGGCTATTACTTATCTTGTTCTGGACATCATTTCTGAAAGCTTCATCAGATTGATATCTAGGGTCTTTCATAGCCGTAGTCACTTCAGCCCAAGAACGGTATCCACCTTTGGCTTCACCCGCTGAACGTCCTCTAACTAGATTCGGTTCAATACCTTCGGCTGCTGAGTATCGTGCCTGTAATCCCATGACAGCAAGTTTAGTTTGCTCAATGTCACGACCATTGACAGTCACATTGTATGCATCAATTTCTTGTGCATTCAAATTTTGTTTAGCCCACTGCATCATGTCATTGTAATTTTCATTACCACCAACAATGCCTTTGATTTCTCCTGCACGTTGGTTTGCCAATGCCTGTTGACCGTTAATAAAAGCATCAACATAATCCTTAGTGATGCCCGCCTTCTCCAGTGCTTCGTATGATTTCTCGTCAAGTTGACCATTAGAATCATATTCTTGCTGAAGATTCTCCATAGATAAACCTGCGGATTCGACAGCTTCTTCCGCTTTATCTATATTAAGGTTTTCTTCTTTAGCAGTGTCGGAACTTTCTGGAGTTTCCGCAGGTTTACCTAGTTTGCCTTCCAATTCACCGTAGGCTTTCGCCATATCTTCTGGTGAGGAAAACTTTTCTGGCAACCAATCTGGTCTTGAAGACTGTTCTGCAACTTCTTCTGGCTTTTCAGAAGCTGTTACGCCTTCGTTGATTGTAGTTGTTTCTACCATTTGTGTTTCCTTATTGTGGTTTAGTCATATTGTTCGCCACTTGAGGTGCAACAGACTGGGCAGTTTGCTCCATCATTTGTTGTTGTTGCATCTCTTGTGCCTGTTGTTGTTCAGCCTGTAATTCCTCTTGAGACTTAATTAAGCCTTCAGTATCTATTCCATGACTGTTCGCCATACGTTGGATTAAATCTCCAATGTTTAGCATTGACACGGCTTGCGGATTAATCTGGGCAAGCTGTGCAATTTCTGCGGTGAACTCCCTAAGTTTCTCTAGGTCATTCCCTCTACCAAGTGCTTCAACACCTGTAATGATAGTGGGCTTCACAGTGCCTTTTGGTAAGTTAGGTATCTCACCCTTCTTACTCATTCGTTGCATAAGCAATCTTACAATAGGCAATTGTAATTCTTGTGACAATAAACTGTACACACCACCAAGGGCAGTCTCTAGTTCATTTGCCATGTATCTGATTTCAGTGCTTGTCACTCTTTCCGCATCACGTTGTACGGCTGCATTCAGTAAGAACGCAAAGGACAAACGCTGTTCAAATTTTCCAATAGCTGACTCTACTACACCTAAGTCATAATGCTTTTGTGCTTGTAGTACATCAACATCACCTGCTTGGCCTGTAATGATATCACCATTACGAGTCATCGCTAAGTCACGTTTCTTTGTGCTTGAATTTGGTTTGACAAGGAACACAACCTTTGAACTGGCCGCAGCTCCTTCAACTAAACTTCTTGACAATCCTTCTAACGACTTGAGGTCACCAATATATTGCTCGACATATGACCTGCCGTAATCCTCATTGTCTACGGATATCATTCTCAACGGCAAGAATGGAAAGTTCTCTTCAGTAAACTTACCAATGCTTGACGGGATTTTGACACCATGTAATTCTTGACAAACATAAAAACCATTATCTGGTAATTTATAAATGTGTGTATATACATCACACTCATCTGTAGATTTAATATCTTCAGAAGACATATGTGCATACGCAATTTCTTGTGCTTCATCTGGTAATGCTTTTATAGAAATGTTTTCTTTAACAACAATTTCCAGGATTGAGCCACCGTCATCACGTTTGATAACGTATTGGTCTAGTGGATATACTTTCATCTTACCTGCTTTAGGCAAATGAAGAAGTACATTACCACCAATAAGCAAATGCTTTAAGGCTTCAAATACAGGTACTCGCATCGCATCTGTTTCAATCCTACCCATAACTTCACGCTCAATTTTACTTAGGACTTTTTCAATCTGCGTCTTTACTTCGGGATTGTTTTCAGCTTCGGCTTTAGCTTTGCCATCGACTGCTAGTCTAAAGAATGGTTGGTTTGGGGGAAAGAGTAATAGTAAAAGTTTACTGGCAAGGTTGTTAACACCTCGACTGCCAACACTTTGGTAAGGCGTATATAAATCACTTGTTGCTTCAAAGCCACTAGCTACTATTACATGGGGGATGGTTAGTTCGGAACAGTCTCTACCTCTATCAAGATAATGCTCACGGTACTGAGCCATAGTCTCATATCGTCCTTCGGCACTATCATTTATAGCGGTATTTGAATATTCCATTTATGAACCTTAAACAGTTGGGATAGATACGTTGCTTACGCCAGTGCCAGATGTATTGACATCAGTCTGTAGCATATTTGTACCTGTCTTTTTCTTTTTCTTTGCAGCCACTTCCGCTGTATCCTCACCCGCAATTTCCAATTCTGGTGCTTGCTCATCTGGTGACTGAACACTAGATACTGGTGGTGGTGCTACAGGTTGTGGTGCAGGACTTCTGCTTCCGCCTAGACACATATTGCTTCTCCTTCTATTTGTAATTGTTAATATCCTATTTACCATTAGTTAATTTGTAGGCCATGGGTCTTGTTGTAATTATCATCAACAATACTTAGCCCACTAGATTGGACGATAGTTCCGCCCCCGCTAGGGCTATCATTACCAGAATCATTATTGTTCTGATTAGATACCACTGGTTTGGGTTCGGGTTTAGGGTCATAGATATTGCCGTTATAATATTTTGAGGAATCATACTGACGATGAGTTGGTGGTGGTGAACTTCTTCCGCCCATGCACATAATCAACTCCTTTTGTTTAGTATGTTTTCGTCACCTCTAGCTTTCAAAAGTAATAGAAAATCAACAACACTTCGTTGTCCTGCTTTGAACCATACTTCTCTATCAGAATCTTTTAGACTCGCAGGTTCACTTGGATACACTTCGTTTAGTTTTTCTAGTAACTCTTCTACAGTTATTGGTAATTCATCCATTTTAATTCTTTCTAATAAGGGAAGTAATAAGGCTCTCTACCAGAGAGAGCCAGTTGTTGAACCCTTGCTGTATTCAGTAGCACGGTTCTCAAAGAAGTTTGTATGTTCAACTCCATTCAAGACCCAATCCAACCACGGCAATGGGTTATCTTTAATTTCATAGTTAGGCTTGAGGCCAAGCTGTAACAATCTCCTGTCAGCAATGTGACGAATGTACATCTTAACTTCATCGGCAGACAAACCTTGTATACCGCCTTGCTCAAAAGCGAGGTCAATAAATTTATCTTCCAAGTCAACCATGTCTCTACAGATTTGATAAAGGGTAGCTTTAAAATCATCTGTCCATATGTGCTTGTTTTCATCAACAAGAGTATGGAAAAGCTTAATCATGTTTTCTACATGGTGGCTTTCATCTCGTATTGACCAAGTAACAATCTGGCACATACCTTTCATTTTACCAAACCTTTGGAAGTTCAACAACATAATGAAAGAGGCAAACAATTGTAGCCCCTCACCAAATGCTGAGAACACTGCCAAGTCTCTGGCTTTAGACTCAATACTATCACCACGTTCTTCAAACAAATAATTATGTTTGTCAGCCATTGCTTGGTAATCCTGGAATGCTTGGTATTCTGAATCGGGCAAACCAATTGTATCGTTAAGCAATGAATAAGAATGTGCATGGTTAGCTTCACTAGCTGCAAACGCAGACAACATCATTCTTACTTCGGGTGGCTTAAACATTGGAATGTATTTATCTAGATATGCTTGAGCAATATCCACATCACCTTGCGTAAAGAATTTTAGAATCTGTGTTACCAAATTCTTTTCTTCATTAGTTAGGCGTGAGTTCCAATCTTTAACATCTTCCATCATCGGCACTTCACTAGGTAGCCAATGCATTTTCTGTTGAGTATCGTAAGCTTCAAAAGCCCACGGAAATTCAAAAGGTTTATAGTGGGTTCGTTCTTTTTGTAGTGGCATTTTTTTATCCTTCACACATTATACAGTCTGACTCTCCAACGTAGTCATCCCGCTTTTTACGTTCTATTTTATTTGATATTATTTCGGCTCTTCGTATGGCCTCTGACCTACAATAGTAAAGCGTCTTAACTTTCTTTCTCCACGCTTTCATATGTAAATCATGTAGTTCACGAATGTCCACATCCGCAGGTACAAAGATATTTAAACTTTGACTCTGACAAATGTAAGCTTGTCGTTGAGCTGCCTTCTCTACTAACCAGTTCTGGTCTATCTCAATTGCTGTAGAGAATACTTCTTTATCCCAATCATCTAGTTCTTCTAAGTGTAGAACAGAACCACGCTTGGCAATGATACTTGTCCAAACCTTATCTGTGTCCATACCTAATTCCGCTAAACGCTTTTGGAGAAATTTATTTTTCATTAAAAATGAACCGCTCATAGTTTTATGAACATAGGCATTTGCACGGTATGGCTCAATCGATGGGCTAGTACCACCACATATAATTGAACTTGTGGCATTAGGTGCAACAGCAATCACGTTAGCAAATCGTAAACCAGTGCCAACCATGTCTGGTGCTTCACCTCGTTCTTTACCAAGAGCAACATTAGTTGCCATTGCTTGTGTATGAATGTGCCTAAAGATTACATTATTTCTAGACGCACCCAATGCACTAGCAAAAGGAATGTTCTTAGATTGTAGATACGAATGGTAACCCATTGCACCTAAACCAATACTACGCTCACGCATTGCAGAATACTTTGCTTTAGATAAAGACTCTGGTGCGTTGTCGATAAAGAACTGTAAGACGTTATCTAAAAATCTGATAACATCGGGAATGAACATTGGGTCTTTTTCCCACTCATCAAACTTTTCAATGTTAACAGAAGATAGACAACATACAGCGGTTCTGTCTTCGCTAGTTGGTAGTGTTATTTCTGTGCATAGATTTGATTGGTGTATCTTTAGACCCAGAGTTCTTTGACTCTGTGGTAAGCCTTCGTTAACCGTGTCTGAAAAGAAGATATACGGTTCGCCTGTTGCCACCCGTGTTTCCAAAATCTTTTGCCATAGCTTTCGTGCGGAGACAGTAGAAACAACAGACCCACTATGAGGGTCAACAAGTTTCCAACTATCATCTGCGTTCCTATCATTAGAACACTTATCAATGATGTGCATAAACTCATCAGTAATATTAATCCCGTGATGAAGATTGAGACACTTTCTGTGAATATCACCACCACTGGGTTTACGAATTTCCAGAAACTCTTCAATCTCTGGATGGCTAATGTCTTGATATACTGCATAACTTCCTCTCCTTGTTTTACCTTGTGAAAATGCAAGCATCTCTGAATCAACGATGTGCATAAATGGAATTGAACCAGACGATTGTGAACCACCAGATGTGGCCTCACCGTCTGAACGTATGTGACCCCAATAGCCACCAATGCCACCGCCTACTGAAGCAAGCCAAGCATTCTCTGTGAAGTGACTTGTCAATCCTTCACGACTATCGGGAACATAATTTAAAAAGCAACTAATAGGCATACCTTTTTTAGTACCACCGTTTGTTAGTACAGGTGTTGCAAACATAAACCAAAGTTGTGAGGCATAATCATAGATACGTTGTGCCATCTCTGGTGTGTCTGAAAAGGTACGGGCTACACGGGCAAACGCATCTTGCGGTGACCCTTCGTCTGGCAACAGATACCTATCTGTCAAAACTTTCATGCCTTGTTCTGTAATTAGTTCATCACGACTGTAGTCAATCTCAATGAAGTATTCTAGTTTGTCGTGACTCATCCTTTATATCCCTTCTCTATTTGTTTTTCTAAATTAGCTAATGCTCTCCATGCAACTTGCCCCCAATCTTCATCAAGGATGTGTCTCATCATAGCATCAAGTTCATCACCAGATTTACTTCTATCCCAATGCAATGTCTCTGGTGTTTGACCATGTTGCAATCCACCTTTCAGTGATACCTTGGCAACACAAGCTAGTGCATTAGGAAAATATTTTATAACACCAGTGTAAACAGGGATGGCTTTTCTTTCGGCTGCATCGTCTGGTAATGGTTTTATAAAATCAAATGTAGGTTGGTCTATATCTGCCATAGCTTCACCTCACCTGTCTTCTTGTCGTATTCACCGTGGCGTAAAATCCTGGCCACCCTTGCTTGTTGCAATGCATCTTGTTCATTCATGCCCGCCTTCTCATAGGCTTTAACAACAATCTCCCACATATCTTTTACTGGCATATCTTTGTCAGCTAACATTTTATTAGCAGTGACTGCCCCAACTTTTGGTACGCCAGAATACCCGTCAACAGGGTCACCCATCAAAGTTTGTATCATGTGAAAGTGGTTAGCTTCGTTTAGTGAAATCTTTTGTACTGTTTCACCATCACGACAATAGTTACAAGGCACACCCATAAAGTCCTTATCTATAGAACAGATAATAGTTTCATCTTTAGATGGCTTTGTAGCTAAGATACCAAGTACGTCATCAGCTTCTAAGCTAGTATAGAATACAGCTTTGTATTTTTTAATTAGATGACTACGCATATCACCAAGCACTAACGGCTTACGCTTTTGTTTACGATTGTCTTTGTATGTTGGCAGTACATCTTTACGAAAATTCTTGGTGTCCGTAATAGCCACTACAATAGAATCAGCTTTTAGTTTTTTCTTTAGTGCATCAATACCATCATCAACCATCTTCATGGCTTCGGGTGTGTATGAATGCAATGTCCATAGGTTATCATCCCACTTAATAGGCTGTTCAGATTTAACTGCCGATTGATATGCAATGATGTCACCATCGATTAACAATGTTCTTTTCATTTTAGTTTCCTTTTAGTCTACGAGGTTTGCGGATTTAAACACTTCGGATAATGGAATGAGGACGCATTTAGATTGCCATCCATCACCAATCATCTTTGTGTTGTCTTTAAATTTCTCAACAATCTTTTTGAGAACGGGTACTTCAAACATAATAATAGCGTAGTTTGATTTACCTCTTGCTAGTATGTGAAACCAGTAGTCGGCTTCTGTAACTGATAGGCCAGATGGTTTACCACGGCATTCTATTTCAATGGCTATGTTACCTGTCTTGTGCCACCAATCACGTTCTGTTTTAACTTCTATCTTATCTTTTGATTCACCTAAGATAGATGCCACCATTGCTTCACGTTCTTCACCAAACTTTAAATCGATGTCAAACTTATTAGTATATGTTTTTGTCAATGTGTTTCGCTCCAGTTGTTCCCGATTTTATATTCACCATCCAGAGGCAACCTTATCCCAAGGTCTTTCCCTGCACGGTCAATACAATCAACCGCCAACTGACCGACTTCTTCAGCCAAATGTGTAGGCACTTGAATTTGAATCTCATCATGTATCCAAAGCAATTGAGTAACATCATCATATTTTTTTATGGCGTTGTTAAACTCGACTAACCATTGTTTGGCACAACAAGCCCCTGCTCCTTGAAGCAAGGTATTGAGTGACGAGAATTTATTTCTTACTTTTATAAGTCTACCATCAAGGCCGACAAGGTATCCCCTATCCGCAGCCGAATGCACTTGCTCAATTAACTTAGCTAATGCGGGCATACGATTTAGGAATCTTTCTTTGACAAGCTTGGCTTCTTTGTTTGTCTTGCCTGTCACTTCAGCAATCTTTCCAACACCACCACCGTAAAGCCAACAATAGAAAAAGCGTTTCGCTAGGTCACGACTTTCTAATCCCGCAGCTTCTTGGTTTGCAGTGTGTATATCACCATCCAAAACTATCTTGGCGTACTCACCATTATCTATCTTATGTAAATAGTGGGCGAGTAATCTGGTTTCGATTCCGCTTTGGTCAACGCCAACCATCTTGTAGCCTTTCGGCACGGTAAACAATTCTCTAAACTCTTTCCCGTATGGTGCATAGACCGCAGGTACTTGTTGAAGGTTGGGGTTGCTTGCCGTGCTACGGCCTGTCACCGCTCCGTTAGTATTAACAGAACCATGTAACCTGCCGTCCTTCATTAGTTTTAGATAAGCTTGTTTACCATCCCCCAACATACCAAGTCGCTTCTCTAGGAGGAAGTATTCAGCGAGTAGCTTGGCTTCGGGGAATGGTAACTGGTTTAACACACGGTCATCCACCTTGGGTGAACCATCGGGTGTAAATTCTTTGGGCTTCCAATCGTGTAAAGTTTTTAACCTGTCAGCAATGTGTTGTCTTGATGACGGATTAAACTGTGTATGTGATACCTTTATAAAAGGCTCACCCTTTACATATCCTCTGGCTTTGTTGTTAACCTTTGGAATAAATTCTGTACGAACTTCGATGGGTGGGAACACTTCTTGCAGTTCTTGGGCAATCGCTTCTCTCTTGGATGATAGCTTCGCATATAGTGTTGTCGCTTTTTCTGTATCAAACATGATACCGTATTGTTCTTGCCTTGATATGATTTCACAAACTTCATGCTCCAATTTAATTGCTTGTTCTGAGTATCTCTTAGCAAGCATACGTTGAAATAAAGTATGAGTGGTATGGCAATCTTGTATGCAGTAGTCCAACATCTCTTGTGTAAACTCTGACCAATCTGTTTCTATCTCCTGCTTTGGATTACCAAGACGTAACCCCCATGCTTTCAGTGAATGGCTACCCCATAGTTTTGTAGGGATTGCTTTTGACTTTGTGTCGATATCAAAAACATCTGGGTAGATTAACCTTGACCCAACTAAAGTATCAAACACCCTGTTAGGTTTAAGGTCTGGATAGAACTTTAGTAACTGAGGTATGTCATACTTTATTATGTTATGACCAATGATGCATACTGCTTTGTTTAAAGCATCAACACCTTCTCTTAGACTACCAGTGCATTGTTTGGTGTCACTGTAAGTTGAGACTACATTAGAATGTATATCTTTAATAACTATACAGTGTACCTTGGTTGCATCTAGACCATCAGTTTCTATATCAAAAACTAATTCGCTCATTTGTTTCTCCTATGTTGTTAATGTAAAGTGCAGAGTCTTACTGATATCCGCTCCGCTGCTTCGTTCTCCTCTTCTAAAACTCCAAGGGCTGAATCAATCATTAAGTAAGAGGGCAACGATGCTACCTCTATCTCAACGTGCAATCCTGGATTCTGCATTACTTCTGCCAATGCATCCATGATGACCTTCGTCCACTCAAGACCCTTCTCATCAAAACTCTTGGACATATGTAGACTCCATCAGAATACCTTTGGTTGTGTCGTAAGTTAATGTACCTGCCTCACCACAATCACCACTATGTCTATTCTTCAAAACTCTAACAGTAGTCTCATGTTGGTTCTCACTGTCTTGCTGATTTCGTTCTAGTCCTAAAACCATATCGGACAGTTGAGCAATGGCGTGTGAACCTCTCAAAGAATTTAAGCTTGTCATCTTACCTGCTTCAAATCCTTCATCACCGCTTGGCCTACGCAAGTGAGACACAAGCATCATGCCTACACCTGTCTCTTCAGTAAGACAACGTAAGGCAGTCATTGTATTGTCAATCAATCTACGCTCATCACCATCGGCAATAGAACTTACAATGATTGATAAGTGGTCTAAGAATATCCAACCACATTCACATCCTTTGGCAAGGTATCTAATCTTCGATAACAAATTGTCAGCCATCGATGAACCAAAGTGATTGTATAAAAAGAACCTGCCGTTACCGACAGTCGCATCAAAAGTATTTCTAAAGTCTTCATCCGTCACACCTTCTCTTGATAAGTGCAATGGCTTTTGCATTTCGATACCCATAATACCAAGGGCAGTTCTTTGCATTGACTCTTCCAATGCTACATAGCCAACAGTCTCACCTTGTTTAAGCAAGTGGTGTGCTATCTGTCTTGCAAATAAACTTTTACCGATACCACTACCTGCGGTCACAGTTACGAGTTCTGATTTTCTTAAACCACGGGTACGAGAATTAAGATTTTCAAAAGGATAAGGCACTGACTTGGTGTCATCAATCTTGTGAACGATGTCATAGATATCTGCACCCGATACAATACCGTCTGGTGTGTATGGTTTTGCATTCCAAAATGCTTTGACAAGTTCTTCGCCTTTGCCTTCAACCAACATCTCGTTGGCATCCTTCAAACCAAAGTTCATTATCTTTGCTTTTTGTGGTGCAAATAATTTAGCACATTCATCCGCAGCTTCACGCCCGTGTACGTCTTGGTCAAAGCAAAACGTAATCGTTTCAAATTTATCTAGCCATTCCATGTTGGCTTGGATGTCACGCTTCGCACCCTTACTGCCAGACTTGATTGAAACTACAGGCCATTTGTTACCAAGCATTTGACTCATGCTCATGGCATCAACTTCGCCTTCGCAAACTGTCACGTTCTTGCCCGAACCAAATAGGCTCTGACCAAACAGTTCAGTTTCTTTTGCTGACCCCAACCATTGGAAACTCTTATCTGGGTAACGCAACTTCTGTGCTTTTATATTACCTTGCTTGTCATGGTAATTGGCAATCTGTACAGGCTTACCGTTGTACTTGCCGACCCTATAATTAAATTTCTTAATGGTGTCTAAACTTAAACGCCTACTACTAATAGCCGATAAGTCACCAGTGATAAGTTCACTGGGAACACTTTCCGTTTCCATCTGTTCTCCTATATGAATTGAAGTATGCTTGCCACAACCGAAACAATAACTATGCCCGTCACTGTAGACTGCTACGTTATCTTTGCTTCCGCATGAATCACATGGAGCATGATGGACAAAGTCACTTTCCATCTTTGTCTCCTAAATAAAAAACCCTAGGCATCTTGGCGAACCAAAAAGACCTAGGGCTGTACGACACACAACTGTAGTACATGATTGTTGTAAAATTTTTTGCCTGTTTATGCAACTGGTTTCTCATAGAGCCACTCCGTTGGTATAAACTTGTCAGCGTATGGGAATCCGTTTCGCTCACACCACATAGCGTAAGTTGTCTTCGACTTCTTAGAAATCCTGGACTTGCTATTGCTGAAAACAAAACGGATATCCCTCTTCGGATGATGTTTCTTTACGAGTATCATCTTCTGACGGTCTGAAGTTAGAAGCTGACCTTTGCATTCAATTATGATTCCATTGTTAAGAACAAAGTCGGGAGTGTACCTATGTTCTTTCTCTGGACGGACATAATTAAGAACCAACTTTTCATATTCAAAGGGGATAGATAATGAATTAAGTTGATTTGCAACGGCCTCTTCTAACCCAGACCGATACTTAGAAGTCCGATTCGCTCTTTGAATCCTCTGATACTGATGCATCTTTGGTTTCCTCTTTTTCTTGAACGTATCCTACTTCCTCATCGAAACCAAAGCGACCTGCACCGCTCGTACCTTCTACATACTGGATGACTTGAACAGCCCTTAGTCTTAGACTAACTCCTGCTCCAACCATTGATGTATAGTACGGAGCAATAGCACCGTTCACTTTCATTTCAGACCCTGCGTAAATGTTATGCTCTAGCATGGGCGTTCCCTTCGCATCAAATACTGCGGGTTTATATGCAGCTTTTGATTTGAATTTGATAATGACTTTACCAGTTGGGTTACCCTCTTGGTCTAGTTCATCAGCGTAAGGACGATTAGCTTCCTTACATGGTTTGCTACCAAGCTTCTTTTTCTGTTCCTTGACATTCTCATCATAAACAGAATCGATTTGTGTGATAACAGGTTGAGCATCTTCTTTAGTAAGAATGAGATTCACCTTGTATTCACCTTCCTCATTGAACTTAGTATCTGGAGTAGACAGATAAGGAAAAGCTGCCACTCCTACTGGTGTTGTAAATGCATTTGACATTGCCATGTTTAGTCTCCTTGTTGGTTAATAATAACCTTCGGATAATCTTTACCCTTCAGTCTAATAGGGAAGGTATTGTATCCGTTGGCGGATTGGTTATGCGAAAAAAAAGTCACTGCTTAATACCAAGTCTAAATCAAAGTCACCTTTTGGTGGTACTTCGGGTAGCTTTTTCTTGCTCTTTTCATCTAGTACAGGCTCGACTGATTGCTTAATACTTTGCAACAAATCGTAGTCCTTATACATCTCAACAAATGTAGAACGAATGCTATCTGCAAGCTTGTCGCAGTCGGCAGCCACAGTTCCATATGAGTCGTGTACATTACAGAATGACTGAACACCTTTTTGTAAAGCATCGACTGTTGTTAAGAAAAGATGGGCAGAATCCTGGGAATGGATTGCATTAGGTGGCAGTGAGTTACCTGCTTTTAAAACTGCAAGCTTCTCTGTCTCCTCATGTATCCTTGGCCTTATAATCTCACCAAACAATTTAGTCTCGACCCTCTTCAACCGTAGTTCGGGATAAGATTGCACGACAGGAAATCCAGAAGGTGATACCCATCGTATAGGTAAATTATTTTTTGCCATTATCCTTGCGGTCTTCTGCAAGTAATCCATAGACACACGGGCAGAGTTTATTATCTCACCAATTGAATCCCAGATGATGCCCGACAAAAATGTACAGGCTTTAAACTCTTGTGTGCCAAATGGATGTACATCACCCTTGTCTCCACGCTTAGTCAAATCCTCAAGCACAAAGTCGGAGCAACTGTATCTAGTCGAACCATACGGCAGGGTCATTATCGCTCTTTTACAGGTAGACCTTTTGACTCCGTATTTAATCCAAAGCATAGCAAGCGGGTTGTCTATCTTGGTTAGTGCTTCGGTAACATTGTCAGCTACAATCTGATAAACATCATTAGGAACGTCACCAGTTTGTATAAGGTTTACGGCTTGAGCTGCGACAGGGTCACGTTGGATTGCTGAGTAATGTTGGATGCCGTTACAACTTCCATCCATTGAGCAAATGAAACGAGACACAAATCCATAGCCATGCTTTTGAAACTCCGCCCACTCTTTGCACCATGCTAAGAATGACCAAGGCTTGTCTGCCTGTTCCCACTCACGGTGGGTGTAAGGGTCTTCGGCTATTGCTATGAATGAATCAGAACTATCATTGACCCACTTAACCCGTACATCATAACTATCTTTGTCATAGCCATACAAGTTAGCACCTTGGACACCAAGCCAGAACGCCCCGTTGTTCTCTTCGGTGATTGGCTTACCGTTAGCAAACAAAAGCAATGCCTTTGCATAGTCTACTGACTGACCGTTTAAATAGTTTGGCACATGATATGCCCGACCCCGAAAGTCCAAGGTGTGTGGCATATAGATTTCTGGTTCATCTTTAAATTTACCTGCAATCCAAAGTACTTTGCTCAAGTGCAGCCGTTTAGATTTTATCCTCGCATTTTCCGTATGCACCTTGACAGCTTCCGAACGGTAGGTTTTACGAGCCTTCTCATTCTCCGCAATGTCATGCGGTTTTTGTGGTAGCGGGAGTAGTTCGGCTTTTGGTAACCCGCCAACATCGATGCTATTATCCCAAACATAATTCAGTACCTCATATATAAAAGTGTTAATGACATAAGGCGTTGACTGCATCGCATTGATACCATCAATCACCACGGGCATGGAGTGCTTCTCCAAGTCTTGTAAGTTTTTCTTGTCTCTATATTTTACCAGTTGAAGTGGTTTGACATGGCGTGAATAGTAACCACCACCGATAACCTTTTTATCTTCCCAAGATTTTGGGCGAACCAAAGTCGGGAAGTATTCGGGAGCAAGTAACTCCATGAACCCGTTCCTATCTTTAATCCATTCCATAGTTTTTTCTGTAGCAACTAACGATACAATTTTCTTTACGCCATTGCCTTTCTTGTCAACTTCAACAAGGCCAGTATGTTCTATGAATAGTTCGATAAGTTTGTAGCCAACATGAACCTTCTCTGTTCTTGTCCACGCAGGTACTTCAACACCATCTCTTACTGCGGATTCCCGCATCTTCCTTCGCTTGTAACCATAGCCAAAACTACGCTTATCAAGGTCACGCTTTACGACCCCATATAATTCTGGGTTCTTATCTTCAAAGAAACGTAGCCACATCTCTGTCTCTACATTCTTACCGATAGTGATAGCAGTAGATGTTAACTGTCTATTAATTGTAATTGAGTTAATGATGGTCTTGGCTGCAATCAAACAGGCTACCTCTGGTGGTATCTGTTCAAGCAACTTTACGGCAATCGGTGTTGCCCCTTTGGTACGGTTACCTTCATCGACAAAAGCAATCAGCCCTTGTGCCATCGGGTCAATGCTCGACCCCAATAAAGTTTTACCATAATTAGAGAATGACTCTTCGCCCCGCTCTTTATGTTCTTGTACCCTCTTGTTAAACCTGTTGATTCCAAGAGTCCTCATCTCAAGTTCGAGGGCGGTTTGTCGCTCCAAATCTTTCGATGATATTTCAATTAGCTTTACTAATTCGTTTGGTAATTCCACTAGCTTTCTCCTATTCTGAATTAAAATAATTAATCCGTTGTTGGATAGTCGCTAAACTGTACGTTTCCTTGGTAATTTCTAGGTAGCATCCCCTAAAGGATGCAATATTATGGATTTTCAGTCCTCTGCTCTACCGACTGAGCTACCTAGGCATCTTAAAAAAACGTAACAGTTTAGCGGTCTATACATTATTTATACCGCAACGGATACAGGAAAATGATTTCTCTCATCCGTTCCAGGATTGTGAGATAACACCTTCATTGCATCCATAACCGTCTTATTATTTAACTTAGCGTACTGCATAGTTGTCTTGATATCTTTGTGACCCATGATTTCTTTGACCACATAAATATCGACCCCACGTTGTACTAATCTTGATGCAGTCGTATGCCGTAACATATGAATACAAAAAGATTCATCTTCTTCTTGGAAAGCAGTTCGCACTTCTTCCCGCCAATTCCTCTGCACTGCCCAATAGTTATTAGGAAATACAGGTTCATCAGCTTTCTTACCAACACAAAGGTCAAGCACAATCTCTCTAGCCCGTGGGATAAGCGGGATGATGCTATACTCGTTGTTGTTCATGTGCTTCCTGTCATACAAGTTGATGAAGTTTCCGCTGCGGTCAACATCACCTACTAAGAAGCCCTTCTTTTTACATGATGCAGGTGCATTACTATTGTGACCAATAGTTTCGGATAGCCGTAATCCTGTATCAATTTGGAATAGATAAAGATTCAAAAACTCTTCCATCTTTTTAGCTTTTAAAATCTCAACCAACCGCAGCTCCTCTTCGGGTTGCATAAACCTAAGTCGATGCGACCCCTTTTCTCGCCAATCAAAATGTAAAGGCTCAAAGTCCTTCCCATAAATGCTTGGCTTGGCCTTGGCGTACTTTATCAGTGATGACAAAGCACTGTAGTAGTGATTGATTGTTGAACCCGACAGTTCACGCTTGTCCAATGCTTCTTCTAAACGCTCAATGTCTAGGTCATCAATCTGATTCACTAGCTTTTGCGACCCAAAGAAATTTACAAGCCACTTGGCTCTCGATTTCTGTGCCTTATCTTTCTTGTTCCACACTTTAACACTTACCTTGTGGTACAGTTCGGATATGGTTCTTGGGTCATACTTTTTGTGTGTCATAGTATTATCCTCATTGTTCTGTTAGTGATTTATAAACCCGATTACCTTTATTGGTAAGACGCACTAACTTACGCCTACGTTCCATCGGGTCTTCTATTGCTTCAACCAAACCAAATCCTGGTTGAGCTGCAATCTTGATTTTACTGAGGATGCTTACGTTCCGACTAACAGAACTTTGTGCGACCCCCAGTTTTACCTTCAAGTCAGTCATGCTGATTCCCCTTGAATCTTTATGCATCCCGACAAGCAGGAACAGTGACATACATTGTGCTTGCATCTCTCCGTTAAGCTTTCTAAATTCTTCGATTGCTTTAAACAATCCTTTAGCATTCATACTCCCTCTTCTGTTCCTTTTTATTTACTGTCGTGGCGGAACTTACCGACCCTTCAGATATATTCTGATATAACCTACGTCTATCCATCTCTCATGTTCATCTGATTCGATATTAAAACCGACCCACCGCTTCCATGATTCAACATAAATTGAAAAAAAATATAAATTTAAATACATTGTCTTTTCCTTTCTATGTTGATGGTGAATCACATGGCCTATCGTCAAGCCACTTTTTAATTCTAGCTACACATAAACTCAATTAAACCACCCCCTTAAATTAATGTTAAACGACCCACAGTATCCATTAACGAATTAAATGCAATAAAATAAATTCCTGGAAAGCTGCAATAGCTTCCCAAGAATCCAAGATTTAAGCGTGGGCTTCAATAAAGTTATCCACCGCTGTACGAATTAAATCCGCAACAGCTACCTGTGAGTTTGCATCTACGCTTTGCTTAAAAGCCATTTGCTTTAGCTTGTCGTAGTTACGAACCTGCAAGTTCACATTGTATGTGATGGTGGGTTCTTTAATCTTGTTTGGCCTTGCCATAAGTCTCTCCTTTAGTTGCCTATCGAATCGTTGACGTACACCCTTAGATGGGTGGAGAGGGCGATAGGTTGCCCCCTTTCATACCTACGCCAATTAGCTTTTGCTTCATCGTTCATGTGCTGACCTTTGACCACTACATGATAGCGGTCTTTGTTAAGGTAAGCTTTGAGTTGCCCTATGAATGCTCGACCCTCTTGATTGTTAGGAATCTCCGCAAACTGATAGCGACTTAGGTTTGGTTTTTTGTCCATTATTTTAACTCCAAAGTTACGTCACGTTTTCTAAGTTTTAGTTCACCCGCATTTAGGTTAAACCTTCGATACTGATGCAAATCAGCATCCCACACAGTCACATGGTTTTGACTATCTCTGGTAGCCTCTATGAGCCTCCCGTGAAAGTGACGGACGTTACCATTAACCTTGGTAAAACTTCCCGATACAAAGTGACCTTTGAAAGCGTTTAGTAATGTTTGTTTCTTGTTCATAAGCATAACTCCTTATTGTTGTGTTTGATGCTCTTTAAGATGTGAGCAATGACATCGACCGTAAATCCGTTACCAAGCATCTTATAGCGTTGGGTATTCGATACATGGTCAGTGTATCCTTCGGGAACTGTTTGAAGGCGTTCAGCCTCAAGCGGTGTAAGCTTACGCCATTTGTATGGCTCAACGAAAACTTTAGGTTCACGATTACCACCCGTACAAGCGTTAAGCGTTGGTGACTTGCCACTAGAATGATAGACACGCTTGATAGTGTCATGTCCGTTGATGTCAGCGTTGCCAACATGAATCAGACCCTCATTGCTAAACACAAGTTGCCTACGGTGTTTCTCAAAGTATGACTTTAGGTTGCCACCTTTGAAGTAATTAGCATCGATACAATGTGACTTGGTGCGGTCAGTGCAACCGTCTTCCAAAATGTCATGCAAGTAAATGCCTTGGTCAACAATCTCATCAATTGGCAAGTTAGTCCAATATAGACGCTTGCGGTTTTGTGCTGAGAATTTGTTGCTATTGATTTCGATAGGCTCGACCCCAAGATATTTACTGATAACGTCTTGAGATTCTTTTTTCATCTTGACGTTTTCAAGTAGGAAATATTTAGGGTTCAATGCATCTTTAAGTTTAACAAACTCAAAGAATAATTTAGAACGTGGGTCATCAAAGTTTAATTGCTTACCCGCAAAACTAAAACCTTGGCATGGCGAACCACCGATAAGCAAATTGATGTGCCTATATGTATTGTCAGCAATCTTGAGCATTCCCGCCTTGCCATTGTTATATGTGATTGTGTCAAGCTTAGTGATGTCACCAAGTTGGACGGTATCTGGAAAGTTGGCTTGATGTACCTTGATTGCATAAGGGTCAATTTCTGACGCACAATACAATGATGGTGTAATGCCAAGACGGTCAAGAGCCAATCGACCCCCGCCTAGTCCGTCAAAGCAACTTAGGACTTGTAGATTATCTTTAAGTAACATTTGTACTACCTCATATTTAGTTGTGTGAGTGGTCAGTATAGCAGGTAAACATACTTATGCAATCCGTTTATGTATTTAATCCAGGAAAAGATTGCAGCTTTCCAGGAATATGCGACCCACTGGTGCGACCCACTGGATTTTTAATGAATCACAAAAAAAAGGCTTCGCAGGAAGGCCAAGGGCGGGCGTTGTTGGTGTTGGATATAGTAAACCACCCTAAACACATAAAAACGCCTGTATGAGCCTTAAAACGCCTTAAATGGGCTTTTGGGTTTGTTGCCATACCTAGGCAATCAATAGACATAAAAAAAGCCCCATGTTTTACCATAGGGCTATTTTTTGGTTATTTGTTGCTAATTAAAAGACGGAAAAGGCAAAGACAATGCACCACCATAAAACCGCCAAGACATAAAAAGACGCCAAGACATACCAAAACAGTTTGGCAAGTTTCCAAAACATTATTAAACCCCTTTTATAAAAATTGCTTTTTTGTTGCCTTCAACACCAAAGCTTAAACGATACTTTTTGAACCCGTCAAAAATCGAATTTAAAAACTTACCGTTTAAATCAATTATTGGCCTTGATGCATTGCCCGCAATTTTAGATTTGCCTTCATTACAAAACAAAAGCATTAAACCTTGTTTAAAATGCGAATCATCAAGGCAAGGCAATTTGTCGAACCTATCACCAACATTAAACCCCTCTTTCAATAATGTGTTGCCCTCTATCCAAATTCTAGAATTGCCCTTATTCATTCCTAAATTATATGTGTATCTTTTCATTAGTTAGCCCCCGCAAAATTAGTTGAACCCGCACCATGGGCAACAATAGCAATTGATTTAGCTTTAACACTAGCACCCCCGCAAAGCTTGCAAGCTTGGCAAGTGGTTTTATATCCTGCCTCTTTACTTGCAGGGCATAAAATTTCGTTAGCGTCTAAATCTAAATTATTGGTAACCCTAAAAGTACGGTAACCTTTAGACCATGCCTTGATTGCATCCGCTTTACTATCCGCACTCACCATGTATAAATTAGGGTTAAAGCTTGTATTGGCGTTTTGGCCTTGATGACTGTATGCGGTATGTGCTTTGCTTTTACTAACTAAGCTTTCATTAACATAAGCAGGAACGGCCGAACCGTCACCATATGTACCAATACGGACAAGCTTATCTTTTCCAATTTCCGCAATTGCATCGTGTCCGCTTACTTTTGGATAAGCCCCTTTTAAATATTGCTTATAAACAATTAAAACGCCTTGGCCTAAGTTAACATAACAAGAACGGTTCTTGGCGGTTTTCTTTGTTGGGTCTTGGTGTGGCGTGCCTTTATGCGGACAATCACCACATATTGAAGCGTCTTGTCCGCTCTTGTTAGCTTCAAGCGGGTTTATGTCTTGTCTCAATATATAGGTTTGAATCATGTTGCCCGTTTTAATATTCTTACTTGATAAAATGGCAATTTCTACAATGGGCTTTCCGTCAATTAAGCTTGCCCCTTCATAAATGATATATCCTTTTGGTTTTTTGTTGTGTGTCATTTGTCGTACTCCATTTAGTTATTGTTGTGTGTCATGTATCCAAAAACGTATTGAATACAATTACGGATTATACCTATTTAATAGAGTATGGCAAGTAATGAATAAAAAGAGACAAAAAAAAATAGACCCCGCCAAAGAGAAAGACGGACGGATATTCCAAAGTTTACCGCATATGGATAGTTTATCCGTGTGCATCCATATATAATGCCTTGATATTGCTAGGTTTTTTGCCGTATGCCTTATTAATTTGGCGTGAAAGCGGGCGATTTGGGGCGAACAAAACGTGAACAGGGGGAAAATTCGGCCACTTAGTCTATGATACCTTCTCAGATTTTTTCATTATTTATATTTTGGGG
>Ga0315320_10001021_pt1 | contig 23123 bp, 7 predicted proteins | sample M140m21515metaG_FD_203458 | JGI IMG/M metagenome (GOLD analysis project Ga0315320, IMG submission 203458) | Ammonia-oxidizing marine archaeal communities from Monterey Bay, California, United States - M1 40m 21515 | ecosystem: Environmental > Aquatic > Marine > Coastal | place: USA: California... | reverse complement strand
TTGATCTGATAAGAACCATCACTGACAACTGCCAGACTGTTGATGCTAGTGAGACTACCAGCGCCGATAGCAGTTGCTGCCAGTTCGACCAGAGTATGGATACCTGCCTGAACATCAGCACAGTTACCGATTGATTCGTTTCTACCAGAGTAGTAGTTAGGATCGTAGTATGCTGCCTCAGTACCACCACCTTGGAATACAGCGTTATCCTCAGCACTGATGAAGGTGTGAGCGTACTGTTGTCCAGCAGGTGATGCACCAACGTTAACTTCAATGGTTGTAGCAGTTACAGCATCGATAGTCAGGGGTGTATTGAATGCAGGATCGCCAGTACGTGGGTAATCGTGGAAGGTTGCATTACTATCAGAACTACATGTGAAACGTAAAGAGTAAGGTCTGATCGTAATGCTGTCGCTGGTTGTCAGTGAGTGTGAACCGATCGTCAACGTCATGATGCCACTGCCAGCCACATATGCAGCATTAGTTACATCAAACTCAGTCAGTTCAGTTCCCGAAGAACCAAGATATGGACCAGCATATGTGGTCGGATCTTTCAGCATATAACCAGTCTCAGCAGTTCTGGTGTTGACCTGAACATAGAGAAGGTTGTTGATTGCCTTACGGCACATCTCGCCTGCTTTTCTGAATGCAGTAAGAGATTCGGTAACTTCACCAACCAGACCATTGCTGATAGGTGTTCCAGCGTTATCGAAGTATTTCTTAGTAAATTCGACAATCTGATAGTTACCATCACCTGCAATATCAGCAGCGAGAGCATCGACCATCAGACCGATGTCACGACGACACTTAGTCTCGTTTGCACTGTATGTATTGGGTTCTGACAGATCGATCAGATCAGATAGTGAACCTGCAAGCAGAACTTCGGATACGTTAGTAAAGAGAGTTGTGAGTGCTGACTGTACATCAGAACAATTTGTAGCACCATAGTTTATAGCATTGGAACCAGCAGTACCATAATTATTACCAGGTGATGGATCAGCAGTGATGCCAGTGCCACTAGATCCACCACTAGATCTCTCGTCATACTTGACATAAGTTACACCATCAACAACCTCACTACCTGTGAGCATGTTAGTGAGAGCATTCTTCATATAGTTGAGTGCTTGCTCAAACGCATATTCAGTTGCTTGCTCTTCACCGTCAATATACAGGAAGGTCAGACCATCTGTACTGAAATAGGATTGGAGAAGTTTACGTGTATAAACAGTACCACCTTGGAACATGTCCATGGATAGTGCGTCAATATACTTACCAATATCTCTCTTACACTTGGTAGAAGAAGGTATGGTCAGAAGAGGATACTCAACAACCATGTCTGCATAAGACTTAGCGATGATGTATTCTTTGTTCTTAGCAATCAGACGATAAGAATCTGCAAATCTGCTGAACTGATCTGTCTGGTTGTCACCAGGATAGTAGAACGCAGGGTGCTCAACAGAAATCTCAGCATTAGCAAAGTCAACGATCTCTTGTCTGTTGAACTCGATCATACGACCAGCATCTTTCCATCTGTTGAGGGAATCTGTTACTGGGTTGCCATATGTTACTTGGATAGAACGAAGTTTATCGCCAACTGCTAATGTGCCGCCAGTGAGATCTTCATATTCGATTTCAGTAGAACGAACTTCTTCAAAGTCAAGGAAGTCAGCGTTAATACGATCAGTGCTGTCAAGAATTTCAACAGGTGTGATAGTAGTCTTAGAAACATCATCAAGGATTTGGTTCTGGTTGGTTAGAGAGATCAAACGCTCGAAGATCATGCCGAAGAATGTTGAACCTCTGTTAATGATCAGAGTATCAACCACATCACCAATTCTTGCTTCTCCAAGAAGAGTCTCAGTCAAAGAATCTAAAATTTCATTACCATTGACATCATTTTCATACTTTTGTACAGTTTCGGAAACTGCTAACTGATCACCGTCAGTAGGATCAAGAGTATTAGGATCTAAGTTAAAGTCCTGCTCAGTCTTTCTGAGGTAATACAGGATAGGTGGTGATGCCTGATAGTCAATTCTAACAACTTCTCCTCTTGCGCCAGAAGTCAAACCAAGGAATTGATCACCTTCTTGGAATGATGCCCATTCGCCAGTAACGGTAGAAGGACGTTCGACATTGATGCTCGTGATAGGATCTCTATAAGGTGAGATCGTTGTAATACGACCAGCAATGTTAGATGCAGCAGAATAGAAGATATCATTGAGAAGGAGGTTATATGCACCAGTCTCATACTCAGCAGTTCCTGAGGTCTTAGACAATACCAACTTATCGGAGACGTTACCATCAAGGTCAAGGTTGGTCTCTTCAACAATAGCAGTGTCGTTGGTAAGACTTGTGAGAGATTCGCCAAATTCAAAGATAGTCTTATAGTTAACACTATCAACATTCAAGATGTTAGCGCCATAACCAGCGGCAAAGAATTGTATATCCTCACCACGATCGAAGTATCCATTAGACATGTCTGTCACTTGGATGCTCTGATCAGTTAGGTCAATAGAGGTTACAGTTGCTCTTGCACCAGTTGTTTGGCCTGTTACAATATCTCCGATTAAAATTGTTCCGAATGTGCCACCAATACTCTGCAAGAACAGTTTGGTGAATGACTTATCGATGGTTCCGATAAGAGCACTAAACCCAGTTCTACCAACGTCAACTCTTTCATTCAGATCGAATGTTCCAGTTCCGCCAGTGATGTCTACAACGTCGATACTAGTCGCACCAGTTGCAACAACTCTTGCTGTTGACTGAGTTGTGAATCCATTAACGGTGTCACCAATTGATGGGAAGATACCAGCAATAGTATTCAGATTCAATCTGGTAATAGGCATAATATCAAAAGAGATATTCCTATAAACCACTTTGGAGTCAGGTCTAGGTGCTTCTGAGAACACAATAGATCCACCCACCACATTATATGCATTGCCTGGTGATTGGATAACACCATTCAAAGTAACAAGAAGTTGATTCTCGTTAACAATTACTTGATTACCTTCAACTGTAATTGGGAATGCCTTAGTGACACCATCGAACTGAGGAGAAATGCTATCAATCTTCTTAACAATAGATGTAAGAATTTCCTCAGAGTTAGTCAGTCTCTTCTTACGGAAGAGAACTTCGGAGTTATTGAAGGTTGAATAGATTGGTTGAGCAGCGCCGAATGAAGTAATCTCATTGACATTAGTATACTCATTGATGTTAACTTGCTTAGTGAAGTCAGCAGCAACCTTACGACCAGAGATATCCTTACCACCAGTCAGTTCTAACTGACCGAACATGCTGAAACCAACTGGGTGGTTGTTTTCCAGAATCTGATTCTTCCACTTGTTGATAGGAATCTGAGACTTAATAACGTAAGAGAAGTTCTGATAGAAGAACGAGTCTTGAATCTTCTGAACAATTTCAGAAGGTTTGCCAACGTCATCAGTGAATCTACCAGCAGTCTTAGTGATAGCATCAATGTTCAGAACACCCTTAGCAATATTCAGGTTGTCGATGACACCAGAAGCGCGAGAAATGATACCTTGAACTTTACCACCAACAACGAAGTCTCCGTCAGGATTGGTAACTTTAAGGATCTTCGGTTGAATCTGCCAACCATCATTTTCAGAAACGACACCAAATGCAGTTGCAGTCTCGAAGGTTTCACCTTGGAACACTTGCTCACCTTCCAAGAATCTGGAAGTTTCAACCACTGCTTCTGCTTGTCCACCGAACACCTCGGTAAGAAGAACCTGACGACCATCACCTTGGGTCAAGAATGTGATGAAGTTACCAGACTCAGCATCAACTGGGGTCAGACCGAATCTAAGTTGATCGGATTCAAGACCGTTTGCATCACCAGCAATAGCATAGTAAGTCTGAGTAGCAGACAAACTGGTCAAACCAACGCTACTGGGTTTCGGCAGGATGCCTTCTTGTGAACCGATGTTATCAGCACGGAACTGAACCTCAGCACCAGTGGTAATACCATGTGGGAAGTTGAACTGCAAATAGTTGAGGTCAAGGTTCACAACGTATGTGAACTCTGATTTCAATGTAACTACTGGTTGTGAAGAGTAACCAGAACCAGGGTTCTTGATCAGAATTTCAGAAAGTCTGTTGTTCTTGACAACTGCTTCTGCTTCTGCATTAACACCACCACCACCAGAGATAAGAACAGCAGGTGCAGAGGTATAACCAGCACCAGGATTAGTGATCTTAATCTGTGAAAGAATTGAAGTATTGAACAGTTGCAGGTTGATTGGGAATGCAATCTCAGGACGTAGGGTGTAGTCATGGGAGTAACCATAACCAAACTCATTGTTTTTCAGAGTCTTGATCTTACCAATCTGAGTACCTGTTAAGAATACAGCAGCACCCGTACCCTCGGCAGGGATGACAACCTCGATTGCACCACCAGAACCTGCAAGTTGTGCTCCAAGGATTCCAGGAATGCCGTCAATGTCAACACTAGCGAAGGTATAACCTTTACCAGGATCGGTAAGTGCAACATCGCTGATAGCACCAGATCCAGTCTCAGGATCGTTCTCAACAGTGATATTACACAAAGCACCTTCACCATCACCATCAATACTGATCTGAGTGTATACACCAGGTGCATACTCAGTACCAGCAGCAGTGATACGCAGTTTCTCGATCTTACGATCAGAAGCAATATCAGAGATGATTGGGAGTTTCTTATAGAATCCACCAGGTGAAATTAGTCGAATCGAGTTGATAGGACCGATTGCTTTGGTAGAAGTCGTTGAATAGATGGTATTAGGAACATCTCTATCATTCAGACCGATTTCAGCATTAGTGAACTCAGGTTCGGTGAGAAGAGGGAATCTAAACTCAGTATCCGAGATAACTTCGCTAATCTGGAATCTACCATCAAATGGTGTCTTAATAACGTCAATGAAGGAGTTTTCTCCAACTGGTGATGTAGTAGTTGTTCTAGACGGGTCAAAGTAGTAAGTAATGTTAGTAACTTCCCCACCGATCGTAAACTTGACCACAGGGGTCTCAGTAGCGGAAGAAAGTCCAGGAGTACCTTCACGCTCGATTACGTTGAAAGAGTATTCCAGTTTGAACTGGTTATCTTGTGCAAACGACAGATAGTATCCAAAGTTGGATATATCACTCATATCAAAGATATAAGAGTGATTTCTGACCAGAAGCAAGGTTGGGTGCTTAGAAGCAATCTTAACTCTTGCAATAGCGTTTTGCTCGAAAGCAGGTTCGCCAGTAGCAGTTGCTCTCATTCTGTAAGTGAAATCTCTGGAAGAGAAGACCTCTTTTACGAAGAATGAACCGTTAAACTCAGCAGTTGTAAATCCTTCAACAAAGAGGATATCATTAGTTTTAAAGTTGTGTGGAGAGAGTGCAGAACAATAGATAAGGTCTGTATTCGCTTCTGCTGTTCTAACAATGTCCTTATTCAGGTTTACAGTAACACGAATAGTCTTAACACTAGATAGACCACTTACTTCTGCAATTTTGTTATTAGTGTCTTCCTTAGGACCAGCATTCACGCTATTACCAAGGGAAACCACGTCTCCAACAATAAAGTCAGAACCACTGAAAGTATTCAGGATAGTTACTCTATAATCAAGAACATTAGTAGGACGGAACCTAGCATAGTTATAAAGTGGATCATATGTACTAGTGTATGTCCATGTAACGGAATTATCCGTCGCTGTTCCTGTTGTATGGGTTGGTGCGGTTGTACCAGTGGTACCAGCAACTGTACAGGTATATTTGTTTCTACCGAAGTATACCGTATCATCAACTTGATATGATCTGGTTTCTGCCCAAGGGGTAGCATCAGTTGGCACAGGCCATGGATAGTCCAGAAGATCAACTTCAATGTTTGGAGCATCGCTAATAAATTGCCAAACCACAGCACCATCAGTTACTGCACCGATAGTATGAGTAGGTTCGGTTACACCAGAGGTTGCATTGTTAGTTGCATAGTAAATCTTGTTATCTGACCAAACTTGGTCATTTACAGCATATACCTTACCTGCTTCCCATGCAGTTTGTGGACGAGAGACTTCAAACGAAATTTCATCAATAGTATTAGTCTCACCAAGGTCATTTTGGAACAGATCAGTATTATTGAAGTTACCGAAGATTTTACCTACTTTATAGGTAGTACCAACGCCAGGATCGTCAATACTGCCGACTGGGACATCAACAATGGTACCAAATGCTTGGACAATACCCTGAGCATTGGTTTGTTGGATAATTGAACCTTTCTCAAACTTGATATCCTGGTTGAAGGTAAATTCCTTAACAGCATCGATCTTCTGATAACCAGCATCCCTAATATAGTATTTTGGAAGGACAATCGGATCTAGGATCAGTTTTCTACCCAAAGGAGTAGGAATAGTAGATGTCTTAGTCTCGTAAGTAAATCTATCGGTTACAAAGTTGAAAGTGCCAGGTGCTAGTGTAGATGTTACATCAGAGTAGTCAAGAATCTGTAAACCAGAAGAACCAACCGACCAGATTGTGATTACAGGGTTAGAAATCGTATTTACATTGATACCCGCAGTTCCAGCGTCAATGTCCTCAATACGCAGGTTCTCGCCGCTTCTGGTGGCGCTGGTGGGGGTATATGTACCTCTCTTGCTATGCAGTCTATCGAACTTGATTAGTTCAATGCTACTATCAGCAGAAGTGATTCTATACCTCTCAGTAGGCAGTGTGAATGATGCAGTAGTGTATACTGCCTTAGGATCAACGATAAGATCATCGATATTACCAAGGAAGCAGTTAGCAGTAGCAGGAGATGCAACCTCAGCACCAACATACAAATCATTCAGTACGATGTTCTCAGTGGTTGTTGTAGTGGCAACAATGACACCATCGAAGTAACATGAGTATACATATGAACCCAAGGAAGGTTCTTCCTTAACAAATGCAATATGATGCCAATTATTGTCAGACAATGCTGCCCAATAAGTAGAACCAACAGACCATATTGTGGTAGTGGCAGCACCAGCAGGAGTTAGTTGCAATGCGACCTTACCATAGTTAGCAAGACCCGAATTACCTTCAATCGTGAAACGAACGGTTCCACCAGTGTCAGCAACTGCTGTAATCATCTCAACAGTAGCATTACTGCTGTCATGGGCAGAATCCATCTGAACCCACATACCAACAGTCCAGTCAGTAGTGATATTCAAGTCTTCCCACTGAATACGGTTAAGAGCAGTGAAATCTAATGATCCAGAACCAAACTTATAGTCAGTAGTATCATGTGCAGCGTTAGCAGCATTCAAAACTGTGATTGTAGGAATACCTTGCTTAGTTGAGTCTTCAACCAAGTTAGCAGCATTCTCAAAGCGATGAACAATGGTTTGATCGGGATTTTGAGTATTGCAACTCAGAATGATGTCACCAGAGTTATCAACAGCATGAGTATGTGTTGTAAATCCAATATCGGTAGCAGTCTTCCAAACATCAGACTGATTTAGCAGTGTTCCATCATATTTGAAACTTGCAATGTTAGCAGTCAGGTTATTATCTTCATATTTGATCTCTGTGACCACGTTAATGTTGCCAAAGATGTCAAGAGTGATGCCAGCATGTTTAATAGACTCAAATGGCACTGTTGGTGCCATAATCTTGGAGAATTGCCATTCTGGACTTGCAACCACCAGTTTGATCTGTGACATTGCAATCTTGAAGAATGCAACACCATAATTCTTGGTGCCATTCCACATATTACATACAAAGAACAGATCATCGTACTCATCAAGCACAAACTGTGGATTTTGTACGTCACCACCAGAAATTGCAAGACGTTTGACATATGTGAATTCGATGTTTGCACCATCGTACTCCATTTCACCAAACAACAGATCATTGTTGTCTTTATCAATACCAGCAAAGACAAGTTTGTTGTCACCGATGAAATACAGTTGATACATCTGCTCACCTTCGGAATCCGAAGCAAACTTACGTTTCTCGATCAGATCACCGAAACTATTCAGTTGAATGATCCAAATATCATCAGGATCAGGTGAGTTGGTATCTGTCCAACCACAGATATACACACGTTGGTCTGCATCTAGATAGATGTCACCAGCATAGTCACGACGAGTAGAACCAGATACACCAGCGATTTCTTTCTGCCATCTAACAATGCCTTCTGGATTGTTAGCATTATCAAGACCAGATTCATACTTGGCAACTAAAATATCAGGATTACGGTTTGCAGTTCCCTGAGATTCAGTTTCACCAATCAGATAAATGAGATCATTCTCTTCACTAGTCTCATCCAGATACATCTTCTTCCAACGTGCCACCTTAATAGATGTACTAGGAAGTAAAGTTCTATCCCAAACAACATTACCTAGGTCGTTGAATTTAGCAACGAATGCTGCTGATTCGCCATTAGGTTTTGTAATTTCACCACAGATGTATAGGTTACGCTCTGCTGATACAATAGAGTCGGTGATCTCAAACTTACAGTCTGCACTTTCAGCAAATGAAGTGGACCAGTAATAAGTCTTCTTGAATCTCTGTGGGTGTGAAACTCTGATCTGAGGAGAATTCTCAGTATCATAATTAAAACCAGAGTTGATGATATTAACAGTATCAACCTTACCAGTAGTAAGATCTAGTACAATATCAAGTTCAACGTCTTGTCCAGACGGTGTAATGATTTCATAAGATGGTGGAATGGACTCATTATAACCAATACCAGTTTGTGATACCGAAATGGAGTCAATGCCTGTAACCACAGACATGTAGAATCTCTTATTGGTATTCTCAGTGATGACCCTAGAACTGACGATGATCTCGTCCTGTCCAATTAGTTCGTGGTCTGTTGATGTTGTGATTTTGCCGTAGGGGATGTCGTTGATGACTTCCTTACTATATGCTGCAATACTAGCACCCTGAACAGACTCGACTTGTGCAGAGGCACCAAAACCATCTGTTCCAGTATTGTCGAAAAATAGTGTATCGTTAACTTGATAGGAAATACCAGAATTTTCAATAACAAACCCATCGATCTGAGCATTCTCAAATTTCGTTGTTGTCTCAACTTCAATATCGACTCTGGATTCTGTCGATACTCTTGGGAAATAATCATAGATTTGAAGTGCCGCCTCCTCGGTCATCACCTGATCTGTGGCAATTTCAGCAGGAGAAATGATACCATCATTATCTATGTCAGAAGTTTCAAAAAGGATAAGGTCTCCTTCCTTCTCTGTAACCAGTTGATCTGACTGTTGGTTGGGTTGACGCTCAATGTCGATGTCAACTTCTTCATATGGATCTCTAAAACGAGACACATCCTGAGGGATGTTCTCTTGTACTGCACTCTGACTCAGGTTCCAAGTATCAACAATTGAGTTGAACTCAGGACCGATGATGTAAGGGAATACTGGAAGACCTGCTTCTGATGCATCAATTGTGATGAAGTAGCAATATGTACCATCAGGATAATCAGGAGTCTTACAGAAACGACCGTTGTATGGGTCTAGATCTCCTTCTTGGAATGCATACTCATAGTCATCAACAAACTGTCCAGCAGGATAGTCAGCAAGTATAGGACCATCAATACGAGCAGGTGTTGGGTTTGTATCAATATCATAAACTACATTAGTTTTCAGTCTATAAGAAGAACGCATTCTTCTGATACCACCGTTCTGATCAGTAGGATCGATGTAACCGTAAGGTCCATAGATTGGGTTACCATCAAACGCCCAACCCAGAATGGGTGAGTGAGAAATAGCAGCACCAGTCTCAGTACCTTCTTCTTTGAAGGTATTGGTTTCGGGATCAAGGATTACGTTGTCGCCAACCACATAACGGAGTTCTTTGGGGTCAGATACGTGTGCATACTCACCGCCATACTGGTTATTGAATCCAGTAAAGACATAACCACGAGCAATGTCATACTTAGTGCTGAGGTTATACTCTAAGTTCTTATTCCATTGGAACACATTTGCATTGAATGTTGCAAGTTGTCCAACTGCTTCCATACGGACAGTAGTGTTACCCTGAGTATATCCAACACCTTTGTTAGTGATACTGACTGAGATAACCTTACCTTTGTCTTCACCAAGAGTGCCGATAACAGCAGTTGCCTTAGCACCAAAACCATCGCCATTGATGAATACGGTAGGAGCAGTAGTATACCCATCGCCAGAGTTAATGATAGCAACAGATACAATACGACCATTAATAACAATGGGTTGTGCCAAAGCACCTTCACCAGAGTTCAGTTTCAGTGTTGGTGTAGAAGTATATCCAGTTCCTCTGGATAGGATGTTAACACCAGAAATAGAACCACGAACTTGTGCAATTGCAGTAGCACCAGAACCACCACCACCAGTGATGGAGATTGTAGGTTGTGATGTATACCCTGTACCAGGGTTACCCACCAAGACACGAGTTACACGACCGTTTGTCACAACTGCTTGTGCAGTAGCACCTGAACCACCACCACCAACGATTGAGATCAAAGGTTGTGTAGTATATCCAGATCCTTGGGTGAGTACATCAACTGTACTCAAAGAACCATTAACAATGACTGATGCAACAGCACCTGAACCACCACCACCAGTAATTTCTAGTGTAGGTGTAGAACCAGCATCATACTCTTCGCCAACGTTGGTAATATCGATACCAGTAAGAGGACCGAAGGTTACAAACTCCTGATCCTTGTAACCCCATGCAGATACACCATTAACCCATGCACCAATTGGTGTATTGGGTGATACCGTAGTTCTAGTTGAAACTGTATTGACAGTTCTGGGGAATCTCAGCAGTTTACGCTGGTTACCAGGGATAAGTGCAGATCCACTGAAAGGACCGACCTTATAGTTGGGTAGACCTGATGCTGCAACGTAAACATAGTCATTATTGAAGAATGAGTTCTGTACGTTAGAGGTAAACAGAGAGATCACTTCGTTGATCGTGTTCTGAGTAGACTTACCTCTGTTTAGGTCAACAGATAGAAGGATATTACCTTGTGGTTCGATATCTGTTGGTACTGGAATCAGATAAGAGAATGTAAAGTCGTCAAGACGAGCAGTAACCTCAAATGTACCATTATATACAGCAGGGTTTGCACCATAGAGGGTAACAGTGTCCTCAACTAGCAAACCATGTGGGTTTTCGCAAGTTACGGTTGCAGTTCTGTTCAAACCACCAGGAATGATCTGAGAAACCTTAATAAGTTTCTTAACGTTGTACAACCAGGATTGTAGACGCTCATCTTGGTCGGTAGAACCCAATGCAGCAACATTTAGTTTGTCACCAGGCAGATAATAGGAACCACTATCTTCGAGAACAGTAGTTCCTGCTTCTGCAATACCCAGAATGCGAAGTTGTACTTCTGTATCTTGTCCACGGTTGGCATATACGAAAATATCAGAATGAATGATTGTACCAGGGTCCCAATCCTCTACAACGCCGTTTTTGGAGCGAGTACACTCAATAAATTGGTTTAGTGACTTATCTTTATACTGTACAATCTCATTATCATCAATAATGATGGTACCGTTCTTTTCTGGCCATCCAATAGTGGAGTCAACAGTAATAATACCACCAGTAGTGTCTAATGGTTCTACAAGAACTGTTTTATATGGAATCTTGAATTCGCCATTCAGTGTTTCCTCTGAAATTGCCAATTCATAGATAATATCCGTACCTTCGATGATGGAGATGACGTTTTCGATCAGAACTGACGCATCTTTGATATTCTGGTCAACTGCATCCGCAACCTGCACCAACTGAGAGTCTTTCAGGTTTGCTGGATCACCAGAAATCAATTCTGCACGCAAAATGGTGTCAACAACCCAAGATGCAGCAGAAGGGGTGATCATCTCATCCCTAGGATAGTAAACATCGATCTCTTCACCGAAGAGAATCTTAAATAGGTACTGCGTTGCTTTTTTGGTACCCTTAGACAGGTAAAAGTCCTTAATCTTCTTAATAACCAGTACAGGATTAACCTGAGAGTAGTCAAGATTGATTGTGGGCATGTATTGACGACGGAACTTGTCGAATACTTGCTTAATGATCATACTGTCAAGGTTATTGACAATAGATTCAGCAGGGTGACTGCTTTGAGTCAGTTGACTCTCTTTTGCATAGATCTGGTTAGAGAAATTGTCGAAAGTTGCAACATCAGATACACCACGAGCACATCCAGTCAGTGCTGATGGTTCATATTTACGTCCAGCAGACAAAATAGTGAAACCAGTCACTTCACCGAATCCAACATCACAAGATGCTTGTGCAGAAGCGGGAGATGCGATGTAAACCTTAGGTGGTTGGGTATCAGAATACCCAGTACCAAAGTTAACGATGTTGATATCAGTAATCTCACCGTTGAAGATGGTTGCTACTGCCTCAGCACCAGTACCACCAATAGGTTCGTTCAATGGACCCTTACGATCGTCCACAATGTACACAGAAGGTGCATCTAAGTAACCTTTACCGCCAGTCAGCAAATTGATGTTAGTTACATTGCCGTTCGCAACGGTGATATCAAGCACCTGTGCGCCCACTGGTTGGATGATACGCGCCCTTGGGGGTGTAGTATACCCTCTACCCCTATTAGTGATAGTTACGGATACAATCTGTCCATTAGGAGCAACGGTACAGGTAGCAGCAGCATTGATACCACCGTCAGGTGCAGCATCAATGTAGATTTCAGGAGGATTGCTATAACCAATACCACCCTGAGTCACAGCGATAGATGCTGGAACCAAACGACCCTCAGAATCAATCTCAGGATCACTGATTACAGCACCATCGGGATTTAAGAATGTAATTGCAGGAATGAAATCATAACCAGAACCTGAGTTAGTGATTTCGATGCTGGACACCATACCAGTGTCATCATCAACATTGATTTCTGCTGTTGCTTGTGATCCGTTGATCAAATCCGATGGTGGAGTGATTTTCAGAACAGGTGGGTTGTATGAAGTGTAACCCTGACCACCTCTAATCAACTGGGAATCTTTGATACCGTTAACTAGGGTTCTACCTGCTGATGCTTCACCAACACCAGTCGATGAGTAGATTGATAGTTTGGGTGCAAAATTGAGTTGATAACCTTTACCACCATCTTTGATGATGATCTTATCAATTTCACCACTAGCACCAACTCTGGTAACTGCACTAGCACCACTACCCACAGTTGGGGAAACATATTCAATAGAGCGGATATGGAATGTATCCTGATTTGAAATATTTACAAAGAACTTAATTTTTGTGTTGTTGTCCGTCAACACATAGTCCAGATAAGGACGTTGAAGGACAGCATTCCTATTGATGATCAGACCGATCTCAGCAATAGGAGAATATGGTAAAGAATCATACTCCATCGTCGTGGAGTCGAGACCCACTAGGTCATCGATGGGGGGAATCACCAGATCCTTGATTACAGAATCCGCAAATCCAACATAATACAGAATTTGTGTAAGTTCTACCTGATCATTACCCGTTTTTGCGCGGGGTGGGACTGTCAGAGTGATCTCACTACCAGAAACAGTGTAATCAACCTGAGGAATTAGCAGATCACCATAAATTGTTACCGCAAGGTGATCGGCAGATACGGCAGATACAGGAGTACCTAAGAATTTTAACGGGAATGTAGTTCTTGCACCGTCAAACAGTTCCCAAGGTGATTCTAATGCTTGTCTTTTCTTATTGAACTCTTCAAGAGAAATGCCAGGTGTCAGAATAGCATCTGGACCACGAACGGTCTCATCATAATAGATGATCTCGTTATCGATCATCACAGAACCCTTGCTAGGCAAGAATCCATCAATTTGTTCTACTTCAATGATCTCATCATAAATCCCAACTTCCTTAATCAAGGATGTTGACGATGTAAGAATCTTCTGATCATACTCGTCTAAGTCGAGATACTTAATAAGATTATTAAGTACGTTATATGGGCGACCTGTCTTTTCCTGAGATTTATAGTATTCAATCAGGAAATTGACAAGTTGCTCATCTTCGTTTCGGATGAATTCTGGGAGTTGATTAGCAACTCTGTCAGAAATGTTGATCGTTTTTGCGAACATTTATCTCTTAGAAACAGGAGTCCAGTTCTGGATACGAGAACGTTCCAGTGGGGTACGTGATTGTATTTATGTTGCTACCACCGTAGTTCCATCCGCCAAAACTGAATGGATCGAAGGCATCAACAGCACCAGGATTAGTGTTGATATCCCTTGGGAACACTTTGGGGTCGAAGATTGTGGGGTCAACGCCAGGTGGGATTGTAATAGGTCCAGTAGAAGGTAAAACTACAACAGGAATCCTATTTGTACCATCAGGTGTATCGCCTACATTGATAGGGCCAACACAAACAATACCATTTTCATAATCCACAGTTCCAACTAAATCGTTAAGAACCACTTCTTTCTCATTTCTGTTGGTGACCATCATCAAGTTACCAAGACCATCATCTCTGATGTTCACAGGAACAAGAGTTGCTGTTTGGGCAATCTGGGAGTTTGCAACAACTTCTTCTAAATTAGTATTACCACCAGCAACTGGGTTGCTAACGGTAGTGCCAGTAATAAGAGATCCTGCTGCTTCACCAGCACCAATCAGGTCAGCAACCTCTTCGGTATACCCAGTGGCATAGAATGTTCCACTCTTAACAGCAGCGAACTTGGGTTTACAAGAACCACCATCGCCACCACCTGGATCGCCATCACCACCTCTATAATTCGGATCAGGTTGACATGTACCATTCACACAGATCTGACCTTCTGGACAATCAGCAGTAGTAGAACATGGAGTACCACCACCATTCGGATCATCTTGACATCTACCATCGATACAGACTTGCCCAGGAGGACAGTCAGCAGTAGTAGAGCATGGGGTGCCATCACCCCCACCAGACCCACCAGGATCGCCTCCACCGCCACCGTAATCGTTCGGGTTAGTGATTGGGTTGTTGAAGTCTAAACACTGTGAGAATTGATTTCCAAAGGTGAACTGATCAAGGTTCTGACCCATGGTCATTTGGGTTGTAGTACCACTGATAGCAGAATCGGAAGAGTCCACCATAGCGTTGAACTTTGATGGTTCTAGACGCCCAGAGAATCTACTATCACGCTCCTGAGAGTTAAATCTATCGACAGACCTCAGTACCTGAGCAGCCAGTTCATTAGATGACCTAGGTGTATTGTTGCCGTTGTAGGCAAGATGAATAGTAGGTGATATGTAGAAGATTCTTGGATCAACGATCTCAGGTTGGATCGATGCCATAGAGTAATCAAGTAACTGGTTCTTGATCCTCTTCTTAGTAGTGTTGTTAAGGTTAACACCACTCTTTGTTCTTACAGCAACGTAAACTTTGCCATATTGTGGTGGATTTAGTTTCTCACCACCGTATGCAGTCACTGATGCTGCCTGTGGATACAGTTCAGACACCAAATATGCGTAGTCACCTTCGGTAACTGCTCTATTCTGTACTGAGAATGACTTCGGAGCGCGATATTTGACTGTTAATGCATTCTCTCGTGCCTGACCATCCGCAGATGTCTCAATAGTTGTCAATTCAATCGCCTGAGGGAGGATTGGACGACCCACAGAGTCCGCTGCACGCCCAATAAACCCAAATTTCTTCGCACCATTCGCTTGTTCACCGTCAGTATCAAGATATTGTACGGTGATGTACTCATTATCGATCAATTTACGACCAAGTACACCATCACCAAAGGTAATTTTGTATCTAAGGTCCTCAGTTTCCTCTAAAAAGTAATTTCTTGACGTTGATTCAAGCGTAGTTACGTTATTTGCCAGAGAATATTCATCAACTTCCACAGATTGCTCGTTTGGACGAACAAAAACCTTCATTCTCTCCGTATCTACGTCTTCTGATGGGATGACATACTCCGCTTTCTTTGTATCATCAACAGTAAAACTGTATTGAAGCAGATTTCCTTGATATACCAGCATCTTGTTGAAGGTTGCCAGACCAGTAGACTGATCAACGCTCGCTTCTACATCAGAAAGTAAAGAAAATATGTAAGAATCGCCATCAACCTTGGCAACAAATGCATCACCTTTCTTAATTGTTACAGTTGATGGGAAAGATTGATCACCAGGGAGCAAAGTTGCTTTGGTTGTCATCCCAATACACGCTCTTGATCCTTTTTTAGACCTAGGAGTGTAACCAATTTGCTTTGCAATCCTAACAATGTTATCTCTAACAGTTGCAGATTCCAAAAATGCCTCGTTCATCGACATGTTTGCCGTAAACGAAGCGTAATAAGTGTTATATGCTAAAATATCAATGAGATACGAAGACGCAGAACCTTCAAAATCATAATCTGTGAACTCTTTTCTTGTTCTCAGGTACGATCTGATAGATTCTTTGATCTCAAAGAAGTCTAGTGACGTTAATTCTGATGGTAGTGCTGCCATTTTAGGTGCGTTCTAATAGAAATTCGATAGTTTGAACAAGTTCTTCACCAACGATGCGATACTCAATGCTCACATCAAGAGCATCTTCACTGTCTGAGAGAATCACATCCACTGTTTCGACTGTTACACGAGGTTCCAGTCTCTCAATGGTATTTCTAATTTCGTCTTTCAGGTCTTCTGCTGAGAAAACGTCGAACGGTTCAAACAAAAGACCTGTAACGCGGGACCCAATCTCCATTTGAAAGGGTCTCTCTCCAAATTGTGTCATGATAAGATTCCGAACTGACTGCTTAATAGCATTTTCATTAGTAACTGCCCCAAAATCTTCCGTATTCGGATTCATATTGAAGGATACAGAGAAATCTTTGTACCCTCGGGACAGGAATTGTTCAGATCGGAACCGATAACGTGCCAATTTTCTGATTTATATCAGTGTTCTTGTTTATTTATAGGTTCAACAGGAGGATTATATTTCAAAAACTCCCTGAAAGTCATTTTCATCTCCCGTTCTGTCATTCCACAATGTTTGGCAGCGTGTGGAAGGTTCATTGTGGCACGATACAGTGCCACATTTGACTCCTTGACGAGTTCGGGAGTGGTGACTACCTTATCTTCCTTGACCTCTGTACCTCTTTTGCTTACCATTTCGTGATGTTGCGCTAAGTTTAGTGTTTTGTGATGCTCCCTGACGGGTTCTTTTAGGTTGTGATGGGATAAAGTTACCACCAGCAAGTCCTGTCGTTGATCTCTTTGCCATTATGCTCCTATGGGGACCCTAAGATGATAGCACATTTGGTGATCCATACGCAACCACACTGTTACAGGGGTATGACCACCCCATCCAACCAGGTGTTCCTACACCAAGTGGATCCAAAACGCGAGCCACTGGTAGTTTTGCAGCAAACACAGTCAGTGTTGATGTGAAAGCGAATCGAACATGACCAATTCCAGCGTTATCTTCAATCGTTAAGTTTGAACATGGGATAGGAGTAGGTACAGGACACAATCCTTTGCTACATGGACACAGATAAATGATAATATTTGTGCAAGTTGAGATGTGTGGTGTGAATACATCACCAAAAGTCATACAAGGAAGACCGTTGATGAGTACAGTTGCCTTGATAGCACTCAGTGGACTGATCGGAATTAGAGGAGTAGGGGGCCACCAACATGTCCATTCCTTAATAACGATACTGTAAGGGACGGGAGGTGTCTTACAGGGTTGCACAGAGTGGACTGTGGGGGGTATACAGATGCCATGTCCTGAGTCAGGTAGTCCTGTGATAGGTGCAACTGGTAGTAGTAGTCCGAATGCCATGATTAACCGTTAAATAAATTGTCTGTGTCCGTAGAGAAATCCGATATCCTTGTATTCAAATCATCCTCAAAACTGTAATCCTCATCAATGAAGTCCTTGTATGTATCATCTTCAAATTCAATATCTCTGAGAGAACTATATTTATTTTTAAGTAACTCTTTATCAGCAGGATCATGAGATGATAAATGTATTTTCCTGAGTGGTGCTGGTGGATTTGGTTGTACAACTTCATTCCTTTCATTAAAGATACCTCCTCCACATTCATCAAAGAATGGATTACCCATATTTCTAGCAGTTTGACCAAACGTGATAGTTGATCCTGCACTCCAATTCTTAATAGTCATAACACCAGCGTATGGTCCCATAATCATACCAAGTTGATTCATTTGATATGGATCAATAGCGATTGATAAGTCATTCACATATTCTAATGCAAACTCATTTGATGCTGGTGAATTGGCATTACCACTACCATATAGAAGGAGATACAAGTAGAAGACAGGATATAGACATGTGACACCAGCACCAAACCCTTGATAGATACCTACCGATCCATCATTCCTCTGTTCCCAGAAAGTTTGACCAGGTGTTTTTCCTTGTGTTTGATTATTACCTGTTCCCAGAGGGTAATAGGAACCATAGACATCTAAGACACCATTAGGGTTTCCATTGCCGCTAGAACGCCTTACATAGGTGTCCCAGCACTCTTCTGCTGGCATACCACCTTGCAGTCGTTTGATGGATGCTGTGTAGTACACATTACTATTGTTAGTTTGACCAGCAGCAGCAAGAACCGTTGATGTACTTGTAGATGTCGATCCATCTTCATTTGTTGTAGTAGTGGTTGTAGTGTCGAATCTATCAGGAGTAGTATATGTTAATGATCGAGTTCGATATGATTCGATGTTCTCTCCTAACCACACAGATAACTGTGTGAGTTCTGAGTAGTCTGCATGTTGCCAGTCATACGTATTCTCATCTAAACCAATAGGAACAAATACTACATCATTACCACCAGAAGGATCCCAGTAGCATCTACCCTCCACAGAACCAGTAATACCAGATTGGGCACCAACCATCGACCCAGTGATGTTACGAGTACACTTCCAGCAATTCTTATTATCTACTCCACCACTAGTTACAGGACGTGGTTTAGTAACGGATGGTTGATCAAGTTTATGCATCCATGCCATGAAGTTCTCACCATCGGGTCCAATGGTTTTACCACGAGTAGAAAGAGTTACTTTGAAAGCACCATTGTCACCCTTGGATGCACAATACTTATAAACAATGAAACCAAATGCTTTGCCAGTTTCTTCATCCAGATATGGACAAGGTAGATCCTTGAACCTAGTTACATTGTAGAACTTAGGTTGTGGAATAACAATACACTCCTGACCATTGTTCCACCCATAGAAGTCACTGAGTTTATCCATCTCACCATCTGCTGCCTTCGCTGCTATCGTTGCCTCAGAGTAAGTAGTCTGGAACATCTGAGCAAATGCTGTACTGTTCTTAACCAGAAACTCAAAGTCATCTTCATTAGGTAATGCAGCAGTTGCTAACCTAGGTACAGTGATCTTAACACACTCCTTAGGAATGCCTTGACATAGTGCAGTTTTCTCTACTTCATCAATCTCACCAATTTTAATATAACCAGTTGGATACGTAGCATTGAAACCATTCATCATGGTCTGCATACTCTTCAACGTACCATCATCCAAGACACCCAGTTGACTAGTATTCAAGTCACTCTTTTCTGCAACTGCTTCTTTCAGTGATTTGGTTTTTATTTCACTCGAACGGAATCGACCAGTCTTAGGATCGATATCTGATTTTCTTATATTCTCAACTCTCTTCTCAGGTGAGACAGTTTCCTTGAATGCTTTCTGCCCCTTCTTGGTATTGGGACCTCGCATCTTATACTCTTCTTCCTCAACCTCTGCCACAAAGATTCTAGGAGGATTGTCTGGATCAGGATCATAACCTGAACCACGATCTACAATAGTAATTTCTTGAATAGCACCATTAGCATCAAGTTTACTAACTTCAAGTTTAGCAGGTTTCATCAAACGACGCCTACGATCCTCACTACTAGTTGTCTTTAATTTCTTATCACGAATTGATATTGATGTGAGAGTGGTTTGCTTCTCATCTTCATCCATACCTTCAATCTTCACATCAGAGTTAGATGCATAGGGATAATCATTCTCCCTCTTCTGCATTCTCTTTTTATTATCACGATTCAGACCGTTGACAGCTTTCTTACTTATACGTTTTAGATTATAATCATAGTCGTCACCATCATAGTTCTCAATATGATCTTCGGGTATCCTCATCTTTGTACCTTCAAACTGGAATTGTTGAGATACTTCACGAGTTAGATCCATTGCACCATACTCATTCAAGACCAAAGGATCCTGAATTACGACCGATGGATTCTTATATCCAAACCCTGCATTTTCGATAATAATAGATGAGATGCGCCCGTCCTTACTCACCTTTGCAGATAATTCTGCTTGATCTAAGGTCTTACTATGGATCAGTGCATCGCGGTCAATTTCTACTTTGTAGTAACTTAGTTTTTTCGGAAACTCATACACACCAAAGAATGCTGCACGATCACCAACACCATATCCAGCAATCACTTCGATGTTAGCAGGGTCTCTACCATTGGGTGTAAAGATCTGTCCCTCAGTAAATGCATCACCATCACCAATCAACTCCATATAACCACAACGGAGTTTGTTACCAAAGTAAGCGTGTTCACCAATCTCCCATCCATTGATAGTATCACCTTCTGCAAATCTATCAACACCACCATCAACGTATCTAAACAAGAGTGTATGACTTTCAGTATCACACACCTTGAAACATTCATTCATACCATGATGCTGGAAGTCTGTAAGAGACAACGAGGTATTAGTAGTTCTCCATGAGTCAGGACGAATCTCATAGAAGTGTGAATGATACTCTTTACTAACTAGTGCTTCATCACATACACACCTATCATCTGCTGGTGTGGCAGCAGCGGTCCCTGGTACATTTTTATTAGGACATTGGTTACGGTTACTAATACTATACTGAACAGAGAAGATCGGTCCATTCCATGGATACGTTGTGTTGTACACATAGTAGAAGAACTGCGAATCAAATGCTGCATGGAATTCAAGATACTTGGGTACTGCCGCTTTGACTGCACCATTCTTACCATACACCCATTCAAAGTATGCATCACGATTATCAATCGGACAAATTTGTGGATCACCCCATCCCACAGCAGGATGCCTATTCGTAGAATATGATCCGCTAAGACGATTACTTCTGAAATAACTATAATTAAAGACACCACCACCATTGGCAACCATCTGACCATCTTGATCATACTGTCTTAGATATCCTGCATCAGCATCAAACTGATATTCATAATTCTCATGAGTGTAGATAGCAGCACTACCACCAACACTAGGATGACCACCTAGATCAGGTCCTTCCCATTCATACCAACCTGAACGAGTTGCATAATCAACAGGTGTACTATAACCAATCGGTCCAATCAATCCTACATCTGCATATACCTTACGATTGCCTGTTGTAGTATCCTTCGCAAAACACCACCCTACAATACCAACATAATCATACTCCTCATCACGAGGAGACTTACAATCAGGTACGCCATTCACGCGCTCTAAATTTACTTCCCCTGCTGGATTAGCAGTATAGAAGTGATCCTTCTCTGATGTACTACTAGATCTATAATATTCATACAACGGTACAGGTGTTTCACCAGAGTCTGCATACAACGCAGCATCCGCCTGACTATTATACACATACCCTAAGACTTCAATATAAACATAACCACCACCAGGTCCACCACCTGCTCCTGGTGTATAGTTCGTGTTATTGTTTGCTACTAACTGCGTATCGTTCTTACTATTCTCATACCAGACATGCACTGCTGTTGTCTTACCTGGTTTCTCTGCTCTCGATAAAAAGAATACAGGTTCACCATTACGGGGTTCGCGGTTATATGAACGAGCAACCTTATCACCACCATCACCTTGTCCTACCTGCTCACCAGTGAAGTCCGTAGGCCAACGCAATGCTCCCCTTGGTGTATACTTATGATCATTATTACCACCACTACGATACCAACGGAATACTGGTTGACGATTAAAGTCACACTCCTCTAATGGTGTACCCGCTGCACCAAAACATTGCTCATCATTATCCCCAATATAATAGACCCGATCATTACCAAATACGGTAGTGCCAGGTCCATCATCATTAAATGTAATACGATACCCTGTACCAGGACCAGAGTGATTTGCATGTGATTCATAATTACCACTTGCAGGTCTTTCCCACTCCTTTTGATATACACCGCCCTCATCAATGTTAGGAAAGGATCTAGCAGTCTCCTGGATAAAAATGGACATTAGGGTTCAATGACTTTGATTCTGTCTTCCAACATATTTAGGCGTACATATAGATCATCAAAGATCTCTTTCATATTTAAGTAGTCTGCATACCCTTCGGGTTTGTACTTCATCATATCAGCACCAGGTGTTGGCATATGTCCTAATGCTGTTTCAACATTATTTAAACGAGCACTTAGATTTTCCATACCTTTCGCGATCATCTCCATATGCTCGCGGTATACATCTAGAAACTCTTGTTGGTCTTCCATAATAACTTTTAGGTTTGCTCTTCGGATTTTTTTAAAATAATACTACCATCAATATCCTCACTCCACTCCACCGCCATCCCCTCATACCACCCAAGATCCTGCAACAACTCCTCAGGTAACGTCACAAAACATTGATCGTCCTCATCAACCTCCACAGGTACAGTAAACCGTTTACTCATAAGATTTCTCCTTTTGTTTTTATATAGGGTTTCAGTAATTTGCGATCCTTTAACCTCAACACTACCTCTGTATTATCTGCCCAATACTGTAATGCTACTAAGTCTGCAATACGACTGGTCTCCCATGCAGGGTGGTGTAACATGAATCCATCTCCGAGGTATATACCACAGTGATTGCATGTTCTACCCTCCTTCCATGAATAACCCCCTTGTAGGCGATCGTAGAACAGTCTCATGATCATTACGTCCCCTACCTCTAAGTTATCTAATGGAGTCTCATCATAGATGCCTCCCTGATAGATTGTCTCGAACCCTCCTTGCCTCCTCTGCTCCTCTTCGATATACTCCGATTTAAACAAATACTTTCTTTGAGATGGATAATCATATAAATCCCTCCCATAATATGTTTTGTAAAAGTCTCGGACGATCTGGTAGCACCCTCCCAACCCTCTGTCCTTATGGGACTCAGGCCAGGGGCGTCCTACCCATTCCTTCCAGTCTTCCGTAACCTCGT
>Ga0315320_10001020_pt1 | contig 23135 bp, 16 predicted proteins | sample M140m21515metaG_FD_203458 | JGI IMG/M metagenome (GOLD analysis project Ga0315320, IMG submission 203458) | Ammonia-oxidizing marine archaeal communities from Monterey Bay, California, United States - M1 40m 21515 | ecosystem: Environmental > Aquatic > Marine > Coastal | place: USA: California... | reverse complement strand
CGGTTACGATATTGTTGATACCCCCGTGACCTATGGGTACTGCGGCATCTGAACCATCTGAACCATCTGCACCAGTTGCACCTGCAGGACCCGCAGGCCCGGCTGCACCGACTGCACCGACTGCACCGACTGCACCTGCAGGACCCTCAGGCCCGACTGGCCCGACTGGACCGACTGGACCGACTGCACCAGGGTCACCTTGAGGACCCTGTACCTGAGCCGTCTCTTGAACACTGCCGTCCTCAAAGATAATAGTGCTTCCAGAGGAACCGTTCATGTTAAGGTCCGCTCCATTGGTGAGATTGATGTCCGCCGTGGCAGATACGCATACCATCAGAGAAAGTGCAGATATTAAGACCAACGAGTAGCGATACGACATGAGTTTAATCCTTAAAGATGAAAACTAAAATAAAAACTGTATAGCATTGTTTACCTATAAAGGCTATATAACTTTATTGGCTTTGTCAATAAATAAACTGCGCGGATGAACGTATATGACCCATAGAAGAAAACAAAAAAAGGAGGGCCGAGCTAATTCTCACCTAGGATCCCCCCAATTCCATGTTAATATGATGGAGTTTCACGAAATAGGTTCCTTGAATCGTTTTGAGCAGTTCCAGATAAATTTATTCTTTACTGTAAAAGTTTATAAAAGTGTTAAGCATTGTGCATTAATAACAATGGCAGTGTTAACAGTCGCGTCGAACTGGTTCTCACTAGGATTTGCCTAGAACAGCGGATTTATACCCTTATCGGGGTAGCCCTCAATTACAGGACAGTTGTTGGTCTTGCCGAAATCCAATTAGCCACATCGTTTCCATAGTCTGAATTCACCGTACGATTAAGCGAAGTACCACTACCATCAGGCGCATCGTTGTCATAGACCACTCGATCCATGCGTATATACTGTAACTCACCATTGCGGTAAACGTCTCCTGGAAAATTAATTACCAGCTTCTCCCCTTCATTGTTTATTGACCCAAGGTAAGAGCCGAATATATCAACACCACCGGGTGGGGAATACTGAGAAGCAAATGAAACGGGATCTTTTTCAATAAGGAGGTAGTTATTGGCGGACAGTACCGTCCCGGGCGGAAAGGTATACACGATGCCGTCACTAAATATTCTGGGAATGCCTTCGGCATCGAACAAATTAACAGGACTGCCAGTGATGTTGTAGAGTTATATATACCCCAACTCAATTTCAGTCAGAGGACACATAATCTTTTTGATGACCACGGGACCGACTAGTGGGTCTGAATTTTCGGCACCCGGTGTATTGGAAATCATGGATACAAAATTATAGGAACCGGTGCTCTTGAGATATCGACCAAAGGCGATACCTCAAGAAGAGGCATCAAACTTTTCATGTTCCCTATATCCTGATATCTGACCTCACGTTCAAATCTGATTGTTTCTTATATTACCATCTTCAGGGGAAAGAAAAAAGCTTAGGAATATCACCTAGGTGCACAATCGCCCCAAACCACGGGGCTTGAGGCGATTCTAAAATGGTATCTTACGGACAACCACTTAATAGATTTTTAGTGGTGGAGGCGGCGGGAATCGAACCCGCGTCCGAAAGTGCTTCTTCGTAAACTTCTACGTGCGTAGTTCGTCATTTGGGATTCGCCGCCATAGGTCGCGTCGAACTCGCTACCTTAGGTCGCTAGATGAAATCGATACTCTCGGCTCAACCTTTCATCGTGGTTAAGCTCCGAGACCCGCTGTCGTCGCTTTATCCCCTTAGCAGGTGATCAGGAGTAAAACGGCTGCCTATAATTAGGCGGCGAGAGCCATTTCTGGTTCTGCAGTTATAGTGTTTCCGTTTTTTAACGAGGCCAACGGAGTCCTCGGCACGCTATTTACGCGTCTCTCACCCCCGTCGAAACCTGGACGCCCCCATTTGGGATTGCCCCTTCGAAGAGAAGGGAAATGCTGTATAGCTATATTACTATAGCATAGTATGCGTATCAAAGTTTAGTTTTTATGTTAATTCGATTACTTATTCTTAATCACCCAGATATTTTTAAATTATATATGGTTCTCATGGTCTTACGAGTAGACCTCTTGCGCATCATGTATATCTCCAAGAACATTGCACTAGTTTCAATAAGTGTATTTACCGAATCTTTATGGAGGAGCTGATCTTACCCAATTCCTTTTATCTATAGTAATTCGGTAAATTTAGCAATTAATATCAATTTTTACTATTAAATTCCAAATATTTCATTAGGAGACTTACTTTTAAAAGATATAATATCGTATAGATAGCAAAAGTAAAATAAGAACTATGTTTCAAGAACACTTAGCATTAATCCCGTCTATTATATTGGTAAATGTAGCGCTCAATATGCTAAATTATGATGTTGTAAGCACTTTCGATTGTCCGATTTTGCCTTTTTTTATTACATTAACCATATTTAAGCGAAGGAGAATCCCCCCTCCATGGGTCTTTCACAACTTCCAAAAGTTACCTTATCTAATTCTGCAATGGCGATCCTCGAAACCGCTGAGCGCGATGGACGATTAACCTTGGTAAACAGTGTCGATGAACTCTTCGCAGCATCACTCCCCGAAGATAAAGTTGATGATGCTGGATATTATACCGTAGGCTATGATGCCGGTGAACACGGATTTATAGATGAAGCTACCGTTTGCCGATCACGTAACGGAATTGGCGTCAATTACACTACCCCATACATGCGCCGTCGCGACCCTGATTGCATGCTTATTGCCGACGATTCTGCGACAGATAAACCAACATTCAAAAGCCGCTTCGGCAAAGAATTCGATGGATACCGTAGCGATACGTTGGAATGGTTCAATACCCAAGAGATTTCATGTTTCTTCTTTCGTACTGGATTGGATGAAGACCCCATACATGGTGTTGCCATTTGCCCTTCAAATGCAGGCTTCTTTTCTCTGGGCTTGGCTATGCTGCAAACCTTCGTTTCCTTAGACGAAGTTAGAGCTTTGGGAGCTGACTATACTCATGAAGCCATTATTTATGTTGCGCCCCCATTCCGCCATACCCATTTTGATGGAAAACAAGTTGTTGTACACAACCGACGTTTTGAAAATACCGATATAGATCTTCATGAACTTTTCAGCTACAACCTCTACCCTGGACCATCCGCCAAAAAAGGCGTCTACGGTATGCTATTATCATTCGGTGAGCGACATGAAGATCAATGGACTACGGCACATTGCTCAACAGTCCAGGTGGTCACACCCTATGATAATACAACCACCATCATGCATGAAGGTGCCTCTGGAGGTGGTAAAAGTGAAATGCTGGAACACATTCACCGTGAAGCTGATGGACGCCTTCGCCTTGGCACCAATGTAATTACAGGTGATAACCACTACATGGTTTTCCCGCATGGATGTCAATTATTGCCTGTAACGGATGATATGGCCCTGTGCCATCCCGAATTGCAAGATTCCGAAAGTGCCATTCAAAAATTAACCGTTGTTGATGCAGAAAGTTCGTGGTTTATTCGTGTAAACCACATAACTCACTACGGTATTGACCCCAATCTGGAAAAATTATCCTGCAACCCTCCTGGCCAACTGCTGTTCTTGAATATGCATTCATGCCCCGATGCCACGACATTGATCTGGGAGCATACAGAAGATGAACCGGGTACACCTTGCCCCAACCCTCGTGTAGTTATGCCGCGCGAATACATTCCCAACATTGTAAACAATGCGGTAACAGTAGACATTCGAAGTTTTGGTGTTCGTTGTCCGCCATGTACCACGGATGCTCCAACATATGGTATTCTTGGTCTATTCCACGTCCTGCCTCCTGCATTAGCTTGGTTATGGCGTCTTGTAGCGCCACGTGGTCATGGTAACCCTTCCATCGTGGACGAAGGCGGCATGCAATCTGAAGGCGTAGGCTCGTACTGGCCATTCGCTACCGGTCGTAAAGTGGTACAAGCCAATATTCTGCTTAGGCAAGTCATGGATACCGCTTCCACCATGTTCATCCTAGTGCCTAATCAGCATATTGGCGCATGGGAAGTGGGCTTTTCCCCTCAATGGGTCACGCGTGAATACTTAGCACGGCGAGGCCAACAATCCTTTGATTCGAAAAACCTTGTAGAATCTCGCTGTTCCTTACTGGGGTACCATTGTAAAGAAATTCAAGTAGAAGGCCAAACGATCGAGAGGCTTTTCTTCGATGTATCTCGCCAAACAGAAGTCGGTACTGAAGCTTACGACAAAGGTGCGGAATTGCTGACAAACTTCTTTCGTGAGAACATCAGTCAATTCCTAGAGTACGAAGAGCTGGATCCAGTTGGACGTGAAATCATTGAAGCCTGCCTTAACAATGTACCGGTAGAGGAATACGAAAAGTTCACTCCTGCAACTGTATAAATCAATACACCCATTACTAGAACCGGCCCTTATTATCTACGAATAAGGGCCGTTCTTTTAAGGTATAGATTAGTGGGCTATTTATCCAGTTTTACTAATACCAACCACTGTCAATCGCCTGGAGTACTTAGTAGCATACTTTTTGCTTTCACTTTACTCTTCACCCCCCAAGTACTCTTGTTAATTCCCCATCATACACCCAATAAAATAGACATTCGTCCGAAGTTTCTATGCAAATGGTATTACGCATTTTGGTTATTGGAGGTTCAGCTGATTCCATTATCATCAATATCATGATAATGGAAAGTGAATATACTATTTTTTTGATCATTGCTGCGCTATTAGGCTTTTCTTTAATTCAATAATTTTCAATTTAATTTCCTCAACACCTTTTTCATTCCCGACTAAAGTATAAGCCCTTAGTAAATCTTCATACAAATGCATCGCAGGTTTAATAGATTCAATTCGCCCCAGCAACTCAACCACAGCCAGATTACCGTCAGCTTGCATACGGCTCAAATCGCCCATTGCACGGTACACTTCTGCTCTACGTAAATACCATTCTGCCTTGAATCGACGTTTAGCAATATAGCCATTAATCAGCTCCAGGCATTCATCATACGCATGGGCATCAGTCAAAGACTCAATCAATTCAATACCCAATACCACGGCCCCGTTAGCCTTAAATGCTTTACGAGAAATTTGAACCCTTTCTTTATGCCTATCAAGAGTTTTCAATACCCTACACTTAGTTAAAATCCAATTTAATTCTGTATCGGAATATAGCAATGCTTTGGAAATAGCAGTTAATGCTTTTTCCGTATTCCCCATACGTTCATAACATTCAGCAGCCAAAGCATTGAGATGAGCCTCTACGCCGTTATCGAGCGTATAGTGAGCCCCCTTAATTACAGCATCCAGAGCCTTTTCAGGTTTCTTATCATGTAAATATAACTTAGCCAAAGCGACATAGGCGGCATCATAATCAGGACTTTTGTAAATCGAAAATTTAAGATCCATCTCAGCGAGATGCAGTTCCCCAATGGAACGATATTCATATGCTCTTTCCACCAACAATTCAGGTGTAGGACCTGAAGTCGCCATAATATGAGAGAGTTTATCAATCGCCGAATTGGGTGATTCATGTGCCCAGCCTGTTCCTGTAAAAATGAACAAAAACAACCACGCTCTATATGTACAAGAAACCATCAATAAATTACATTCCATAAAATATACTAATGTTTAATTATAGCAAATTTTTAGAGAATGAAAAAATCATTAAACGATTCGTATACATCCTTCCCAATCCCTATCATAATTAAAGATTTTCATCGACATATTATCATCACCTTTATTAAAGCGAATAGTGACTTTTACGGAATTTTTTCTATAGACCCTATTGTAATTTTATTATTTGGGGAAACTTGCCCATTAAAAGCAAATACCGGTGACGGTACAATATAGGCAAAAGCTGATACCATATCTCCCGTAATCATTTCGTACTCATAAAACCTCTACGATTCAATAATTTCTCTTTTTTACAACATCTCTTCCTACTCAATCTATCCAAATATATACCGACATATAATTTGTTAATATAGAAACAGCCCAATGGTAATAAGGAAATCACCTAGGCGTCTTCAATAACTAAGATTGAGTTGAAAGACTCCTTCGATGTTGGTTTTCAAGACCATAATGATGTACAGTTTCTACTCAATAATCTCTGCACTATAGAAAGAACAATTGGAGTAACACCGTGAACACAATCCGCTTAATCCTTATATTAATCGCTGCATCTTTTAGTACTACCTATGCTCAGCACATTCTCATTGAGGCCGAAAGTTTTGAAGATCACGGTGGCTGGAAACTCGATACACAGTCCATTGAAGCCATGGGGTCACCCTACATGCTTGCACATGGTCTAGGGGAACCAGTTGAGGATGCTTCGACCCGAGTTATATTCCCCCAAACTGGCGAGTATCGTGTATTTGTGCGAACCAAAGACTGGGTAGCGCGATGGGAAGCTGAAAGTACACCAGGTAAATTTCAGTTACTCATCAATGGCAATCCAGTTGAGCAAACCTTCGGTACGCAATACAAAGATTGGACGTGGCAAGACGGCGGTACAGTATTCATCACTCAAACCCAATCACGCATTGCCCTAAACGATCTTACAGGCTTCGAAGGGCGGTGTGATGCAATTTTTTTTACTAAAGGAGATAAACCACCACCCAATGAATCAGAAATCCTTTCCGATTGGCGCCGAAAACAATTGGGCTTAAAGAAAAAACCCACTAATGTTGGAGAGTATGACTTAGTGGTAGTAGGCGGCGGATATCCAGGTATGGGCGCTGCCTTATCCGCAGCTCGTATGGGGTGCAAAGTTGCGCTTATTCAAAACCGTCCAGTGCTGGGAGGAAACGGTTCGAGTGAAGTACGCGTATGGAGCCAAGGTAAAATTCGACGAGGAAAATATCCCCGCCTTGGTGAAATAATCGACGAATTCCAAGATCATTCCACCAAATCACCCGGTACATATGAAGAATTTGGAGATGCGCAAAAAGAGGCCTTAGTGCGTCTAGAAGATAACATTGATTTATTCCTCAATCACCACGCCTATGATGTAGATATGAAAGGTCAACGTATTGCAGCTGTCTATGCATTTAATACTCGCACCAGCGAACGCAAGCGATTCGAAGCCACCATATTCTCTGATTGCAGCGGGCACGGCACTTTAGGTGTACTGGCCGGAGCCGACTGGGAAATGACCGAAAAAGGTCGCATGGGAATGAGTAATATGTGGGCCTGGGACAATGCCAAAGAAGAGCGCACATACCCAGAAACACCATGGGCACTTGATCTCGAAATGAATGACTTTCCCTATCCCCATAATTTTCACGGCCCATGGTTCTGGGAAAGTGGCTACGATAAAGACCCGTTAAACGACGCAGAGGGCATTCGTGACCACAACCTGCGCGCAGTATACGGTGCTTTCAATGCCATGAAAAATCGCGGTGGCGCCGAAAAACATAAAAACGCTTACCTTACTTGGGTTGCCTACATAGGTGGCCCACGTGAATCTCGTCGTCTCATGGGCGATATCGTGTTAACCGAGCAAGATATTATCGATAAACGTCAATTCCCCGATGGATGTGTACCCAGTACTTGGTCCATTGATTTGCACTACCCTAAAAAACAATATGCAAAAAAATTCCCCGACAATCCATTTATTTCCTACGCTGTCCACGGCACTGGGGTCGACCGAGCATATGGATATCCTGTACCGTACCGAACTTTCTACTCGCGCAATATTGACAACCTCTTCATGGCCGGACGAAATATCAGTGTTACCCACGAAGCGCTTGGCACAGTTCGTGTGATGAAAACCCTCGGTATGATTGGCGAGGTCGTTGGTAAAGCCACAAGCATTTGTATTCAGCAAAAATGCTCTCCACGCGATGTATATAAAGACCACTGGGCAGAACTAGATAAACTCATGCAACTCCCAGGAAAAGCACGACGCGCTACCCTTGATTCCCTCATTGTTATTCCAGACGATGCGTATGAATTGGCAGAACCGGTACAACCCACCATTATGCTTAGTTCCAAAAACATGAAAGGGATCCTTATTGACGATGTAGATGCCAAGAAAACAGGAAACTGGACCGCTGGGACTGGATTAAAACAATATTTTGATAAAGGCTATCTATATGCTGCACACGATAGCAACTCCACTATCCGTTTCGAATTTCAAATCCCAAAAAATGGTCGTTATGATTTCCGCATTGCGTATCAATCGCACGAAAATCGCGGAGACAAAGTTAATGTCATACTTAAAGCACATGACCAAGAAAAAAACTTTAAGGTGAATATGCAAAGACGTCCACCAATGCAATACGCTCTTTACCCCTTAACCAAACTTAGTTTAGAAAAAGGACAACGTGGATACATAGAACTCAATACCGAAGGTGCCGGCGGATATGTACATGCCGATGCAGTACACATTCTGCGTATTGATTAATGGCTTCAGTGAGAAATTCAGTATCATGGCGCGTTTATGGGGTACACGTACTTCGCGTGTGCCTCTTTGTTGCAGTACTCCTTCTCATTCACCTTCAATACAAACAACTACAAGCCAAGCAAGTCCCCTCCAATCTCGAAGATATCGAAATCGGGTTCTTACAAACATTTTTCCCCAATGCCCATGAATATAGTGACACCCGAAGCCCCTCGGGTGGATTGCCTATCCAGAACGAATCCAGTGACACAATTGGGTATATTCTCCAAACTTCGCCTGAAAGCAGCCATATTGTGGGCTTCTCTGGCCCAACCAATGTACTCTTAATGTTTACTCCAGATGGCGAATTAAAGAACCTGCAGATTCTTGCTAGTGCTGACACACCAGCTCATATCGAGCAAGTTATTGAAGCCGACCATTTCTTCGATGCGTTCATAGGCTATACGGAAGCTGAACTATCTAAGCTTCCCATCGTCGATGGCGTGTCTGGCGCCACTCTAACCAGCATTGCCATACAAGAAAGTATTATGAACCGCTTAGGTGGTGTAACAGAATCCTTAAAATTTCCTGACCCTATACAATTGGAAGATGCAATACGCCTATTCCCTAACGCTGACCACATATGGCAAGACTCATCCTTTCCCTCAGGTTGGTATGTCTATGATAAAAACCAAGAACAAATTGGAAGTGTCCTACGTACCTCACCAAGCGCAGATTCTATTATAGGATACCAAGGCCCCACTGATACATTGATTGGCTTCGACATACATCAACAAGTCTTAGGAATACGACTGGGGAAAACATATGACAATGAAGAATACGTTGAATACATCCTAAAAGATGATTATTTCCAAAACTTATTCAATGAGTATTCACTACAATCGTTAGGGTTATTGGACCTAGAACAAGCCGAAGTCGAAGGGACATCTGGAGCCACCATGACCAGTATGGCCATTGCCAGAGGGATGATCATTGCCGCCCATAATGCCCATCAACACCAACTCGATGCCACCAAAAAGAAACACAAGTGGAAATCGTGGTCGACTCGTGATATCGGCACAACAATCATTATTTTAGTAGCCATCATTATCGGGCTCACGCGCCTACGCGGCCAAAAATACCTCCGCATCATATTCCCCCTTGTGCTTATCGTATACGTTGGGTTTATCAACGGCGATATGCTTTCCCAAGCCATGATTGCTGGTTGGGCACGCCATGGTATTCCATGGAATGTAAGCCCTGGTTTGATTCTACTCAGTATTGCAGCATGTATACTTCCAATCACCACCCGTAACAACATTTATTGTCATCACCTTTGTCCCCATGGCGCAGCACAACAACTCCTGAGAAAAATATCGAATAAACGCTGGTCCATTTCACCAAAACTTTCGACATGGCTTAAAAAATTCCCTGGAGTATTACTCATCCTCTGTGTACTTATTTCTATGACTTCCTTCTCATTCAGTCTTGTAGATCTTGAACCTTTCGACGCATGGGTATTTCGCATTGCAGGGTGGGCAACAATGACCATAGCCATCGTTGGGCTGGTAGCCTCGTTCTTCATCCCTATGGCCTATTGTAAATACGGATGCCCCACAGGTGCCCTGCTCAATTTCCTTCGCCTCAATGCTAATGGCGACCGATGGAGCAAAAGTGACTGGTATGCCACGGCCTTGCTAATAATCTCGCTATGCATTTGGCAATTCGGATAAGATTAAAAGAAATAAGGATATTTGATGGCAAAAATTAAGTTCATAGTAGCAATTATTATTTTGATGTTCTCTACAAGCATCGTTGCAGACATCACGCCAAATGACTTCGACGGTAGCGATTCAGAACGCATAAACCAAGCCGTTGCACTCGCTGCAAAAACAGCTACACGTGTAATCATTCCACACATAAACGAGAACAATGGTTCTCCCCGCAACTTCTGGCTGCTCGACTCGGCTATATTGGTCCACAGCAACACTCTCCTTGTACTTCAAAACTGCCGACTCAAACTCAGTGATGCTAGCAGAGATAATTTCATTCGAAGCGCCAACTGTGGCATGGGCATCACCGACATTAAGCCCATGAGCAACATTCACATACTTGGAACAGGCCGCCCTATTCTAGAAGGCGCCGACCACCCCCGCTCTACAGGCGACAGTGCGAAAACGCTTGGAAAACCCACTTACGGTACCGATGCTGAAAAAGAAGGGAAAAGCCAAACGGGCGATTGGCGTAATATCGGCATACTCATGACCTACGTTGACAATTTCCGAATTGAAAACATACATATAAAAAACTCCCATAGCTGGGCCATCTCATTAGAACGCTGTGCATACGGAGTGCTACAAGACCTGGATTTCGCGACGACTGAATATGTCACTATCGATGGTAAATCCGAAAAGTTTCTCAACCAAGACGGTATTGATTTACGCCAAGGGTGCCATGATATCGATATCAACACAGTCACAGGATATACCGGAGACGATCTCGTGGCTCTCACCAACATAGTCAAAGATAAAATGGTGGCAGGAAGTCCCGATTACATCATGGTCAGCAAACCTAACAATCGTGGAAATGGATTGGATGACATCTACAACGTCAGCATTCGAAATGTGCGCGGGCATTCCAGAGGGGGTCATCATATTGTACGCCTACTCAATGCCAGCGGCCTCAAAATCCACGATGTAATCATTGACGGCTTGATTGACACTTCCGCACCGGGGAGACGATCTAAAGCGGGTATAAAAATAGGTGATAGCAATCCCAACTGGGGTGGCGTAACACCTTTAGGCGACACCTACAACATCATAATAAATAACATCATGAGTCGTGCACAAAACACTATATTAATCGGCGGTTCCCTAAGTGAATCAAGCATCACCAATGTATTCAAATATAATGCCGAAGGCGAAGCCATTACTTATCAATCCGGCAAACAATACACACGAAATCTACATATCAATAACGTCAAAAATATTCATTCCGCGCCCCCCGTTAAGGAGGCTCCATGAACCATAGAATTGTTTCACTAATCGCTTTAACCTTATTCCTTAGCCCAGTAGCATTCAGCGTAAACACAGTTTCTTGGCCATCACTCCCTGATGTCAATGGCTCAGCAACGCTTCCCGCACAAGAATGGGAATTCCAAGAGGGACCGCGCACGATCAAGGTATACATATATTATCCAGGGAAATCTATCACAAACATCAATGCAGATACCGGCCTCATGCTCAGCCTCCATAACTGGGGCGGCACCAATGCAATAGGCACAGCCGATCCTCAGATTCTAGCTGACACTTACAATGTTATAGGGATCTGTGTCGACTATTTACAAAGCGGAAAGTATGATTCAAAGACATCCCCACCCTACGACTTTGGATATCTTCAATCCCTAGATGCACTTCTTGCACTCTATTGGACACATAGCCAACTCAAATCCAATAATACTTCATTCAATTCTGGGCGCATCTTTTGCACAGGAGGATCAGGCGGCGGGAACGTTACACAAATGGCCAACAAATTAGCTCCACGCACCTTTGCAGCCATCATCGACATGTGTGGCATGGCTAAACTAAATAATGATATCGCTTTCGGATTAGAAGGCGGATCCTATCTAAATGCGGGATACAGTAAAGACTCTAAAGCCCCTAACTACCTATCACCTGACGCCCAAGAAATTCGAGATTTGAGTAACCCCGTACATCTCAAACAAATGAAAGAATGGGGATGCACTACGACTATATATATCGTACACGGAAGCACAGACACCATCTGCCCGATTGACGAAAAAAGATCCGTTATCCGCAACATGAAAGCAACAGGTTTCAGTGTCTATCCACTCATTTTGGAAGACAAACACTTAGATGGAAAAATCTATGCAAGCACTGGGCACAGCTTAGGCAATCGTACATTGATCGTGCAAGATGTAGCCGACGCCGCATTAAACCCTAGCTCAAACTCAAGAGCTATACGAAGAGGTCCAAGTGACTTCGAACGCAAAGAAACACTCAGCTTCAAAACCAGTAATGGTTTTTGGGACATCGACTACTCAAATGGTTACCCCATTGGTAAATTTAGACCCATTGGGCTCTCTCAGCTATCCCCTAGCCAAACCAAAGTACTGATACTAACCGACTGATTTAAATACAGACTTAAGCAAATATACGACTAAGCCTATTAATGCGAACAACGGCAACCACAAAAGGAGATTCTTACCGGCTGGAGGCATTTCATCTGCCACCTTACCCGGCACATTCATCAGTGTGGTTAGGCTATAATCAATTCCAGTATTTCCGCCAAATGTTAGTTCAATATAATACGCGACATAACCGTCTTCTGGCTTTTCAACCTTACCCGTATAGATATTCCCACCACTATCCTGAAGTACCTGACTATGCCAAGCAGAACCAATTGTTTTTAATCGAAAATCCAAATTGGGCGATTTAGCCTTCCACAACTTCACTGACTTTGGGCGAGTCTGAGAAGTCACTGTATAAGAACCATCATTCTCAAACTCCCAATCAAACTTTGGCATCTCCCATCCATTGATAACGGATAAATAAAAATTAGCCAAAGCAAATACTGTCGGCATAGAATCACCAATTCCGTGGTCTGCATTCGGGGCATATCGAATAAATTTAGGTTCAAGTAAATCAGGGTAATATAAATTAGCCGCATCGATGGTCCAATACTGATCACCAGAACCCAATAAAACCAATTTAGGCATAGTCAAAATATCGCGATACTCAAATGGATCGACAATCTTTAATAATGCTTGTGCTTCCGGCGTATCCATTTTTTCTTGAATACCATATTCCGTATAATCTTGAGTCGCTTCGGTATAATAACCATAATAATCCATCGTCTGCTTAACATGTTCATCCAAATTCAACATATCTATAACCACAGGGGCAATCGCACTTACACGATCATCTACAGTAGCCGTCAACCAGGTTGTCCATCCCCGTTTTGATGCCCCTGCTAAAACAAACTTATTGATTCGGTGTGGTTTAGATGCTTCATTATCCAAAAACAGTTGGACACTATCCATTGCTCTAACCGTACTCTTCACCATTGGGCACAATAAAGGCCAAGTAGGGTCTTGAGTCTCCAGAAATTTATTGTATGAATATGCAATAATCTCATCTTCAGTACGCGTACGATCTTCGTCAATAAATTTTACGGGTTCATTGGGAACACCCTGTAAAACAACCACAATGGATTTTGTCTGCATAGCTATCATTGGAATGAAATCATCCACGCTACTTGGAGGAGCTATATGCTTATTGTTTCCACCCGAAATAAATAGAAGGGCGGTATCATGCTTAACCACATCCGGGCGAATAATAGTTACCCAGTGCCTCCATAAATGGGGTTGCACCTCTCCCTTCTTCCACGATTGAGCCGTTAGATCCAAGACGTAACGTGTATAGCCTTTCGTACCAACTTCCTTCGCCAAAGAATAACTAAAGTTCGGATCGGGTTTATCAACATAATCCTTAAGCGGTCCAGCAAAGGATATATGTGTAAGTCCAGTCGTAATGGAAAATAAAACAAGAGTAATATAAATTTTCGATATGTTTAGCATAGCATTTCCTTTAATTAGGGTATACTTAGATTTTATCACTACAGAGAACTGATATCAAAATACAATTATGCGGACTATAAAAGTTGACACCGCTTACCTGCTTTATGTTAAATAAACACTCATTTATTTATCGATTTCCGGGAGCCACAGTATGATAGGGCATTGTTTTAGGAAAACAATATTTTTACCTCTAAGCATTATGGGCTTCATAGTGTTTTCTATGCCTATCTATGGTGAATATTCTGATTCCTGGTGGTCACTAGAACCCATCAAGAAAGCTGATCCGCCAAGCCCTGAATCCGACAATTCTGCATGGCTCCAAAACCCCATTGATCGCTTCATTCTTGACTCCTTAATCCAACGAGGCTTAAAGCCCTCAAAACCTACAAGTCCCGAAGAATTAATACGACGGGTATATTTTGATCTCATCGGTTTGCCTCCCACCCCGGAAGACATTAAATCGTTTGTAAGTCAATGCAAAGTAGAGACCTCAATAGATGGGAAGATTGGTCCCAAAACCTATAAAAAAATAATCCACACGTTGCTCAACTCACCTCAATACGGTGAACGTTGGGCTCGACACTGGCTGGATCTTGTTCATTTTGGAGAGACTCACGGTTTTGACAAAGATCAACGACGCAATAACGCTTGGCCCTATCGAGACTATGTCATACGCGCTTTCAATGAAGATAAAGCATATCCTGAATTTGTCTCTGAACAAATCGCTGGAGATATACTAAAACCCAACCACCCTGACGGAGCAATTGCCACTGGATTCCTCGCTTCCGGCCCATGGGATTTTGTTGGTCAAAAGGAAGTACGGGAAGGAACGGTCGAAAAGAAACGAGTGCGCAACCTTGACCGAGATGATATCGTCACCAACGTATTCACGACCTTCCTTAGCACCACAGTCCAATGCGCACGCTGTCATGATCACAAGTTTGACCCCGTCGCCATCAACGAATATTACAATATCCAGTCCATCTTCTCCAATCTTGATCGAGGAGAAAGCGAGTATGAAACGGTTGAGGCGGCCCTAACGCGTTCACTATTAACTGATAAAATTAAATTTGAAAAAGATATTCTCAAAAAAACAGAAGCTGAAATCCGCAAGCTATTTTCTCCTGAATACTTGCTACGCGAAACAGCATTACAAGGATATAAAGATCAATTTAAACAGTGGGAAGATGAGCAAAAAGTCAAACAAAAAAGTAGCCCGACCAATGGTTACCACAGCACCATCAGCCTAACCAACAAAGAAGAACACTGGGTCCAAGTAAACTTAGATAAACCGACCCCATTAAAAAGCATTCACCTTATCCCTGCTCATCCCACCGACTTTAAAGACACCCCTGGTTTCGGTTTCCCCATTCGCTATACAGTCACAATTTCGACCACAGCTGAAGGTGAAGATTTCACTCCAATTGCTGACCATAGCAAAATTCTATTCAAAAACCCCGGCAACAATCCCGTCATCCTTACGCTAAAAAATACCCCAGTGCAACGTATCCGCATCACAGCACACGAACTTTGGGAACGCAACAACGACTATGTCTTTGCACTTGCAGAATTACAGGCCTATTCAGGTGACACCAACGTAGCCTACAAAGCCAATGTGACAGCCAGTAGTAGTATCGACTTTGGCCGTTGGCACACGAAAAACTTAGTCGATGGATATGGCAGCCGAAAACGCCTAAGCACCACCATAGATACACCCGACAGTATTACTGAGCTCCAATCAATCATCAAAGAAATCGAGTCCAAGATTGCCACTCTTTACCAACACGATGTAACCGAAAAACTCCGCAAACAAAAAAACGTACACACACAAGGAGTCAAGAAACTTGAAGCCGAAAAGCGTGCATTACCATCACCCCAAAAAGTATATACTGTAAAAAAAGTTGAGCCTCGTCCCATTCATGTTCTCACTCGAGGCAGCGTAAAATCACCCGGCGAACAGGCCCACCCAGGTACAATTGAATGTATAGAAGAAATTCAATCTAAAAAAATCGTATTCGAAAATCATATCGATCAGGCACGAAGAACGCTTGCATATTGGATTAGCCACCATAACAACAGCTTAACGTGGCGCTCCATTACTAACCGTATTTGGCAATACCACTTCGGTCGTGGCATCGTGGCTACCCCAAACGACTTCGGTAAAGCCGGAAGCCTCCCCACACACCCTGAACTCCTCGATTACTTAGCCGAGCGCTTCCGCCTTCAACCAACAATGAAAGACTTTCACATACTCATTCTCACTAGCCAAACTTATCAACAATCATCGGCACACAATGATCGCAATGCTACCATTGATGCTTCTAACCAATACTTATGGCGAATGAACCGCCGAAAACTCGATGCAGAGTCCATACGCGACTCCATTCTCAGCATAAGTCAAAAACTGGACCTGACCATGGGCGGCCCCGGCTTCGACCTCTTCAACTATACCCACGATCATTCCCCACGCTACGACTACATGGGCAAAGATTCCCCCGACGTATGGCGACGCTCCATCTATCGCTTCGTAGTTCGTAGTGTTCCCGATCCACTATTTGAAGCTCTAGATTGCGCCGACCCTAACCTCAATACACCTGTGCGAAATCAAACCCTCACGGCCCCCCAAGCACTCGCCATGCTCAACGATCGATTTATGATTGATCAAGCCACCCATACTGCCAATTACCTTCAGGAGCAGACCAGTGATATCAATAAACAAATCCAACATGTACATTATCATGCTCTAGGCCGCCCAGCTGATAAAGAAGAATTATTAGCACTTCGTGCGTATACCAAAAAACATGGATTGCAAAATACCACACGTCTAATCTTTAATCTCAACGAATTTATGTTTGTGGACTAATTAATGAGCAACACACCCAAAAAGACACTCAATCGACGCGACTTCCTCTGGAATGTTGGCGGCGGACTAGGTGGAATCGCTCTATCAAATCTACTCCAACGCGAAGGCCAACTGGCTGAAGCATCATCCGTGGGAGAAACACTAGGTCTGCACCACCCGCCAAAAGCGACTCGAGTCGTTCAGCTATTCATGTCCGGTGCCGCAAGCCACATTGATACCTTCGACTATAAACCCGAACTCATAAAACGCCATGACCAATCCTTCGATGTGGGTGAAAAAATCGAACTCTTCCAAAGCGACCCCGGTACTTTCTTCAAAAGCCCTTGGGACTGGAAACAATACGGCGAATCCGGAAAGTGGATGAGCGATTTAGTTCCCCATCTGGCTACATGCGTTGACGATATGTCATTTCTTCACGCCATGAAAGCCACCAGTAATGTTCATGGCCCTGCTACCTTTATGCAAAATTCCGGCTTTGTACTACCTGGATTTCCAAGCATGGGCGCATGGGTCTCATATGGTCTGGGTAAACTTACCGACAACCTCCCCACCTTCGTGGTCTTACCCGACACTCGTGGATTTGCTCCTAACGGCCCAGCCAACTGGTCAGCTGGATTCTTACCTGCCTCCACTCAAGGAACACTCATTCGCCCTGAACGCCCCGATCCGATATACGACCTATTCCCTCCCGAAGATGCCTATATCAACGCTAAATCCGAAGAGGACACACGCGATATTCTACGCCAGTTTAACGAAAAACACCGTGGCGAACGCGAAGGTGATTCCCGTTTGGATGCCCGAATAGAATCCTATGAAATGGCGGCTCGCCTTCAACTTTCAGCCCCCGAAGCACTCGACATCACCAAAGAAAGCAAAGCGACAAAAGAACTGTACGGTCTTGATGAAGAAATCACCCGCGACTTTGGACGCAATTGCCTCATCGCACGCCGGTTACTTGAACGCGGTGTTCGATATGTACAAGTTTGGAGTGGCGCTGACAACGGATTTCCACGTCGAAACTGGGATTCACATGAAGATATCCCCAAAGACCACGGTGAGATGGGCCGTTCGATGGATAAACCTGCTGCTGCCTTGCTCAAAGATCTCAAAGCACACGGCATGCTCGAAGACACCATCGTCATCTGGACAACCGAATTCGGGCGCATGCCCTGTCGGCAAGGCGGTATCGGGCGCGACCACAACCCAGAAGCATTTACCGCTTGGGTAGCAGGGGGTGGATTCAAAGGCGGCACAACCTACGGCGCAAGTGATGAATTCGGCTACAAAGCAGAACAAGATACCACCTATTGCTACGATTTACATGCGACAATAATGTATCTTCTTGGCATCGATCATGAACGACTTACTTTTCATCACAACGGGATAGATCGACGACTTACAGATGTCCATGGTCATATAATTAAAGATATCCTCGTCTAGGGCAATGCAAAAGAAACCCATGCATCCCCCTCTGCTTCCCTCTTTAACTTCCCACCCAAGTAGGAGCCACCAAGACATACTCCTTACCATCCACCTCGAACACGGTAGGAGGTACATAATCCCCAAATGGCAATGTATGTTGAAAAAACTCTTCGCCTGTTTCTGAATCAAATGCCCGAATTAAATTATCTGGAGTCCCTGCACAAAAAACCAAGCCACCTGCTGTGACTGTAGCTCCACCAAAAATTTCTGCTCCAGTATATATCAAGCCCTGTTTAGCTAATATCGGATACATACCTAAAGGTACTTTCCAATTAATTTTTCCGGTATTTGAATCAATACAGTTTAAAGCCCCCAAGGCGGCTCTGAGCCTCGATAGCATGCTAAATCCAATAATTTATTAAACTCACTAAAAGTATAGCTTATTGGGTCACTAATAAATAAAAAGACTTTCAATTACCAGCATTCAGTTGACATGACATTTGCCATTCGTTGTATAATTAGATGGCAATCAACATAGTTGCAAAACTATTAGGGGGAGTTGAATTGATAGAAGGTAATCAGGGATCTTCATCAGAAGAAACCCAGTCAAAAAAAGAGTCTCGGCTGACCAAATCGAACGATTTAGGGGAAAATCATAAAGATTTACCTGAATTGGAGTACCGTTCGTATTTCAAGCGATTCCTGCATCATGATATGGTCGGGTCAGGATTTCTATTAATTGCCGCTCTGGCCGCCGTAATTGTCGCCAACAGTAGCTTAGCCGACAAATATCACCACTTCTGGGAAACCTCTTTCGGGTTCAGTGTCGGAGAAGGTGGTGGTTTCGCCAAAAGCCTACATCACTGGGTGAACGATGGCCTTATGGCCATATTCTTCTTCCTAGTAGGCCTGGAGATAAAACGCGAACTCCTCGCAGGCGAGCTCAATTCCGTACGCAAAGCCATACTTCCTGCCGCGGCTGCAATAGGCGGCATGGTTATTCCTGCATTGTTTTACTTCATCTTTAATGGTAAAGATGCTACGTCAGCCGGTTGGGGTATCCCAATGGCCACCGATATCGCTTTTGCCGCTGGGTGTATAGCCCTACTTAAAAAATGGGTACCGCCGGCACTCATGGTATTCCTCGTCGCCTTGGCGATTGTGGATGACTTAGGGGCTGTAGCTGTAATTGCTTTATTCTATACAGATAAAATCGATTTCGCTCCTCTCATTGTAGGAGGTGGACTCATTACCATTTCATTTTGCATGGGACAACTTGGTGTACGTCGTACCAGCCCCTATGTCATCGTAGGCATTCTCGTATGGTTTGCTTTCCTCCAATCGGGCATTCACGCCACCATCGCAGGTGTGCTGTTAGCCTTCACCATACCCCATACATCCCGATATCATACATACAATTTTCGTGGTCGTATGCAGGAATTACTCAACCGCTTTGATAAAGCCGAAGACCTTTGGGACCCGTCACTTGATGTAGTAGAAACAGAGCTTAAAGATTTGATGGTCAACCATCCACAACAAGAGCTCATTCGAGACTTAACCCAAGAATGCCACTATGTTGAATCTCCATTACAACGCATAGAACATTCGATTGAACCCTTAAGTGTATTTATAATCATGCCAATCTTCGCATTTGCCAATGCCGGTGTTCACCTCAATCTCAGCTATGCCACCGAAGTACTCATGGAGCCCATTTCACTAGGCATCATTTCCGGTCTCGTCATCGGTAAGCCCTTAGGCATACTATTGGCATCCTACATTATGGTTAAAATTGGCTTAGCCTCCCTCCCCCGTGGTGTGGGTTGGGCGCAAATTGTTGGCGTTGGTTTTCTTGCTGGGATAGGGTTCACTATGTCCCTCTTTGTGAACGAATTAGCCTTCAAAGGTGTCGAAGATGCACATGCAATGGAACAATATATTGCAAGTGGAAAAATCGGGATTTTCGTAGCCAGTATTCTATCTGCTATCTTAGGTTTAGTCTGCTTGAAACTCACATGCAAAACGCAACAAAAATCCCATATGACCCACTATGAAAAGTAAAAATTATATTTTACTTTTCATAAATCCAATCGTCCGCTTCATTACCGTCCAACATTCGAAAGCCGCCAATAGGAAGGGCTTCCATCATAAAATCCTCATGAGTGAACCCTTTATCACTCAACACACACATCTAAGGGGCCATAGTCTCCTTTGATGTCCGTGCACCCTAAGGCTTCATTAGATACTTCAGCGACACGATGGCCACAATACGTTTGCGGAACCTATCCATAAAAAGTAGGGCTCACATTGGAATATAGTTACGAGCGATGCAGACGCAGGTGACCTGTTCCCTTATCCACCTCAAATACCACTAAGTCTGAGGTAACGATTTAAATATACATATAGATACACTAAGGAGCATTGTACCCAATCGATATACCATGCCAAGGATGGGCTTTACTACCAAATAAGCCAACTCTTCGTAATTGCCTACTCTACTCATGTTCCACTTTCTTTTTTTGATCGGAAAACCATTGAGTTAAGCGTTTAAATCCTTCATCCATAGATACAATGGGCCTATACCCCAAATCCCGTTGCGCAGCCGATATATCGTACCAATGGGCCGTAGCCAATTGTAGTGCAATAAATCGAGTCATTCGTGGTTCGTCTTCTTTTCCCAATACCGAATAAACCATTTCAAGTACAGCTCCGATTCGATACGCCAAACCAGCCGAAATTCGTTTACGCACAGGCAACACGTCTGCGGCATTCAAAATTCCATTCAAAATCTTATCAAAGGCCCATGGTTCATCGTTGGTTATAAAATAGGTTTTACCTGCCCCCGAACCTGATTCCATTAATGCCTCAGCGGCACACACATGTGCCTCCACAGCATTATCAATATATACAGCATCAATTAATTTTGTTCCACAACCCACAAAGCGAAGCTTTCCAGCTGAACCTTGCTCAACGACTCGTGGAATTAATTGAGTATCTTCCGGCCCCCAAATCAAATGCGGGCGTAAAGATATGGTTAATAATTCACTATCACTCGCTTCCATCACCAAGCGCTCGGCCATGGCTTTGGTCTTTGGGTAATTGGATAAATATGTAGCTGGATATGGGGCTGATTCATCCAAACCTTCTTGATCATCCCCGTCAAAAATCACACTCGGTGAACTCGTATTGACTAGGTATCGTATCCCATGAGCGCGACAGGCTTTTAGTATATTTTCAGAACCAAGTACATTTGCATCATAATAACTTTCATACGAGCCCCATACACCAGCTTTTGCTGCCACATGGTACACCAATTCACAGCCCTCAAGAGCAGTATAAATCGATTCATACTTGGTCAAATCTCCACGAACAACATCCACCCCCAAAGCTTCCAATTCAGGATATGCGCCTCGTGCAAAACTTCTGACCTTATGCCCTTCAGACAACAGGCGTTTTACCAGGGCCTTACCTAAAAACCCGCCGCCCCCAGTAACCAGTATATTCATGATAATTGACCCGCAGCCCAAACTGACAGTTTTTCTCGATAAATCTTAGCATTATGACGCACATCCATCGGAAACCCAGGATGATGCAAAAAGATATCAATACCTTTTGTATGTTCGAAGGACTCCGCAATTTCAGTCAGGGCATATACTAAAGATGGATTAAATTGACCTTCTTCATCCACCTCCACACACATGACTGTTTTTCCATTTACGTCTACCAGTGCAGTGCGTTTAACGCCGTCCAATGTATTAAAGACCCGTTCACACGGAATCGTAAAATAGGTTTTATCAACCGTGACGACCCGATGAGCTTTACGCCCACAAAACCAAATACGTCCCTGCTCATCTAAATAGCCCACATCACCCATACGGTGGAAAAAATCTTCGCTGCCAGGCAGTTGAATCTTTGCCAAGGCCGTAGACTCAGCGCGTTTATAATATTCACGAGCCACAATATTTCCCGACACACAGATTTCCCCGATGGTGCCTGTGGGTACTTCGATAGCGCTTGACCATTCGTCTATTGGCCCGTCATCAATTTCAATAATCTTAACATCAATCCCACCCAAGGCATGGCCTATACACAAGCCTTTACCCTCTTCGGTTAAAGGCTTCGTATCTTGAATTAAGACCTGATGAGTTATCGATGCGATGGGTAAGGCTTCTGTCGCTCCATAAGAAGGCATGACTGAAACATCATTGCCAAGCATTTGAGCAAAGCGAGCTAACGAATCAGGATCAGCTGGCGCACCTGCAGAAATGACCCGCTTCAATGAAGACAATTGAACATTCTCGGATTCACCATATCGCCCGACTTTTTCAATTAAAGCGGGGGATGCAAACATATTGGTCGTTTTATACGCCTGCATGGCATCTACCAAATACTTCGGATTGCATGTAATAGGCTTACTCGCATCCATATCCGGAATGACCGAAGCCATCCCCAATGCAGGACCAAACAAAGCAAATAATGGAAATGTACCTAGATCCAATTCGCCCGGAATTATGCCGTAATTATCACGTAAGCTATCCACCTGCCCATTAAATATCGCGTGACTATAAACCACCCCTTTGGGTATTCCAGTACTTCCACTAGTAAATAATATAGCCGCCATGGTTTCAGCAGAAACATGCTTCATTACCGGAGATTTATCCGTCGAACGTATCTTTGTATACCGTTCTCCACCCCAAAACAGCTTCGGTCCCACTGTAACCTTCTTTGAAATGGAATCTTTACCCCATCCAAACAACACTCTTGCTACATGTGCTTTCGTAATTCCGATAAAAGCTTCAGGTGCCGCCTCAGCAAGGCAAGTCTTTAAATTCTTAATTCCCATGCCGGGATCAACCATCACAGGAATT
>Ga0315320_10001019_pt1 | contig 23144 bp, 24 predicted proteins | sample M140m21515metaG_FD_203458 | JGI IMG/M metagenome (GOLD analysis project Ga0315320, IMG submission 203458) | Ammonia-oxidizing marine archaeal communities from Monterey Bay, California, United States - M1 40m 21515 | ecosystem: Environmental > Aquatic > Marine > Coastal | place: USA: California... | reverse complement strand
CAGAAATATCTTGAATTGCCCCACAAGCTTGAGCTATATCACCCAAAGAACCGTGTTTGATAATTAAAATATTAGACATATTTATAACAACTTAACATAGTATATTTTTTAATGAATAAAATTCTAGCTGAAGTATCTGTAGGTGAATTATTAGACAAAATTTCTATTTTAGAAATTAAAAAAGAGAAAATTAAAGATCCCGAAAAACTTAAATTTATATCTAACGAACATTCAATATTAAAAGATCAGCTAGAAAATAATGTTAAAATAGATGAAAAATTAGAAAAACTATTTCAAGATTTAAAAGAAATAAATGCAAGATTGTGGGTGATAGAAGACGATAAAAGAGATTGTGAAAAAAATAAAGATTTTAGTGAAAAATTTATAAGATTATCTAGAGATGTTCATTTTTTAAATGATGATCGAGCGAAAATTAAACTAGAAATCAATAATCATACTGGATCGGTCATCAAAGAGATAAAAGAATATACTAGTTACTAAAAACTTTTGGAAACCAATCTTCTCTCATTATATCTCCAGTTTTTAAATTAATTCCATTAAATGGTGGAGAAGTAGGAGCTCCTCTATCAATGTACTTAACATCGTCACCAATAAATCTCATTGAAAATGCTCTTCGAGAATTAGAAGTATTATTTTTAGTTGAGCCATGTACGGTCTTAAAATTAAATAATACTGCATCCCCTAAACTTAGTTCTGGGATTAAAATATTTTTTTCAAATTCTATTAATGTGGGTAAATCCATAAAAGAACTGTTATCTTGATACCAAGATTGATTGTTTGACCATTTGATGGGTCTAATTAACTTTTGCCATTTATGAGAACCTAAGATTAATTTAAGATTATTTTTATTATCAACTTCATCTAATGGTATCCAAAAACTTCCTGTATCATTCCCATCAACACAATAATAAGGCATATCTTGATGCCAAGGTGTTTCTTTGTGTGTCCCTGGTTCCTTTATAAAAATATGCTCGTGAAAAATTTGAGCTGATTTTGAATTTGTTGCTTCCGCAACTATTTGAGCTCCAGGTGAATTAAAAATACAATCTTTAAACTCTTCTATTCTTTCCCAATTACAATAATCTTCAAAAAATCTTCCTTTATTATCATTAACATTTTCTCGTCCATGTTTACTTGGGTTATCTAAAACTTTTTGAAATCCTTTTCTTAATGGTTCTATCCAATCTTTAAAAACATCTTTAATAATTATCACACCATCCATTTGATAATCATTAATTTGCTTTTTAGATAAAAACATTTTTATTGTTGGAAGCTATATTTTTTTTCTAAGTATTTAATGACATTGTGGATTATAAAAGTCATGAATAAATAAATTCCACCTGCAACAACAAATACCTCTATTGGCTTAAAGGTTGTTGAAATAATATATTTAGCGACACCAGTTAAGTCCATTAGAGTTACTGTGCTAGCTAAAGAAGTCCCTTTCATCATTAGTATTATTTCATTGCCATATGCAGGCAATGATTGTCTAATCGCTATTGGAATTTGGATTTTGTAAAAGATTATTTTGTTTGTTATTCCTAAACTTTTACCTGCTTCAATAATTCCTGGTTTAATTGTTTGAAACGCTGATCTTAATATCTCAGATGTATAGGCGCCTGTATTTAAAGTAAAAGCTATAATTGCACACCAATAAGGTTCTTTTAAAATAACCCATAAAAATGTTGTTCTTAAATATTCAATTTGCCCCAATCCAAAATAAATGATGAAAATCTGAACCAATAACGGTGTTCCTCTAAATACATAAGAGTATCCATAAGCAAATTTATTAATAAATATATTTTTATTTAATCTTAAAATTGCAAATAACAATCCAGTAAACAAACCAAAGAATAAAGAAACAGATAAAAGTTTTAAAGTAACAACAGTTGCAACTAATAATTTAGGGAAACTAGTAAACATTAAATCAAAATCCATTAATACCCCCTACTATATCTAGCCTCTAATCTATTGATAAGTTTCATACTTAAATAAGTTAACAATAAATATAAAACAGCTGCAAATGAGTAAAAGAATAATGGGTCTCTTGTAGAACCTGCTGCAATATATGATTGTCTCATGATTTCAACCAAGCCAGTAACTGAAATCAGAGATGTATCTTTCAAAGTAATTTGCCAAACATTACTCAGATTTGGAATTGCCAGTCTTAACATTTGAGGTAATATTATTTTATAAAACTGCGCAAATTTACCTATACCCAAAACTTTGGCAGCTTCAAATTGACCTTTATCAATTGATTGAATTGCTCCACGAAATACCTCAGTTGAATAAGCGCCTGAAATTATTCCAATTGCCATAGAGCCAGTTATAAAAGCATTAATTTCTATATATTCAAAATACCCAAAAATAGAAGCTACATACATGATTGCCCCACTTCCTCCAAAAAAGAAAAGGTAGATTACTAAAAGTTCAGGTACGCCACGAATAACTGTTGTGTAAAAATTTCCAATTAAATTTAAAGATTTATATTTTGATAATTTGAGTGGAGTAAAGATTAGGGCGAAGACAAAACCTATCAACATTGCTGTAACAGAAACAGCGATAGTCATTAGAGTTGCATAAAATAACTCATCACCCCAACCAGTTTTACCGTATGCGAGAAGTTCCATATAGATTGGCGACTATATATTATAGTCGCCAAATCTTAAATCAATTACATAGAGGCGTCAAAACCAAAGTGTTTAATAGCAAGTTTGCTAATAATTCCTTTTTTTCTAGCCTGATCAATAGCAGAGTTAAAATCATTAATTAATTTTGAATCAGATTTTCTAATCCCTACTCCAACTCCATTTCCAAAAGCACCCCCTGAAAAAGTAGGTCCAGTTAATACAACAGCTTTTCCAGATTTTTCAGCATAATCTGTAAATGCTACCGCAGCAGCTAAAGCTACATCACATCTACCCGACGTTAAATCTAAGTTTACTTCATCTTGAGTTTTGTATGTTCTTACATCAATTTTACCAACATCACCAGATTGTAAAAAATTTTGGTGAATTGTTCCAGTTTGAGTACAAACAGTTTTACCTGAAAGAGCACTTGTTAATGTCTTAAGAGCTTTATCTACACTTGACCCTCCTAGAGAAAGATTAATACCTTCTGGAGTATTTAAGTTCTCTAAGCTTGACCCTTTCATTACTGCAAGAGACGCAACTTCATCAGCATAACCTTGGGAAAAACTTATTTTTTTCATTCTTTCTTCGGTTATTGACATTCCAGCCATGATGGCATCAAATTTTTTTCCTGTAAGAGCCGGTATCATTCCATCCCAGTCTTGTTCAACAAATGTACAATCATGTTTCATTATTGCACATAGTTCTTTGCCTAGCTCAATCTCAAATCCTATAAGAGCACCTGATGCATCTTTAGAGTTCCACGGCGGGTAAGCACCTTCAGTTCCAATTCTTATTTTGTCAGCGTAAACATTTGCAATGACTAATAAAGAAGCAAGAACTGTTAAAATAGTTTTTTTAAATATATTCATTATTTTCTCCTTTAATTTGGAGCAATTATTTCACAGATTTAATAATTAAAAAAGAAAAATTAATGATTTATTGACGATGAAAAATTCCAAGAGCAATCAAAACTAGGGATATAAACTCTTGATAATTTAGTGTTTCCAAAGTGATGATTAAATACATTGAGCCAATTATCAACTTGTTTGGGTTTTTTATCTTGGCTTCCAACCTGAGCAGTAATTACCCCTTTAGGTTTTAAAATTCTAATCATTGCATCCATATTTTTAGCAGCTAGATCTATACAAAATTGATCATCATTAAGATCTACAAATATATGATCATATGTATCATCGTCTACGGACTTTATACTTTCAAATGCATCACCCCACACACATTTAACAGAATTTTTCTCTGTAGATTTATTTCCAATATCTCCTAAATGCTTATTACAAATATCAACAACTTCTGGATCAAGTTCATACCAATCAATAAAATTAAAACTTTTAGAAATACATTCCCTTGCAACACCTCCATCTCCCCCACCTATAATCGCTGCTCTTTCATTTTGTTTATTTAAGTTCAGACCAGCACCAACAAATGTTGAGCTATACAAATACTCATCAGTTGATGCGACTTGAATTTCTCCATCAATAAATAAAGATTTTCCAAATTGTTCTAATTCTAATATTTCAATGTGTTGACCAACTTTAGATTTAAAATCTTCAAGGACATCATTTACTACATATGATTTCTGTAAACCTGCAGAACTATAAATATCATGGTATAGAGATTTTGTGTCTCTATTAAATTCTTTTTTAACAATTCTTTTGTGTTTAAATTCTTTTTTAACAATCTCTATAGCTATTGATGGACTTACTTTTCCACAAGTAAAAAAATCAAAACTAATTATTCCTTTTTCTGGGAATGTATGAAAACTAATATGACTTTCTGCTAGAAGTGCTAAAATAGTAAATCCTTGTGGTTCAAATTTATATTTAGAAATATTAAGGATTGTTACTTTTGCAGCTTTTGCAATATCATGAATTACTTTTTCAAATACTGAAGAGTGATACTCTTTGGTAGTCCCAATAATATCTAGAGTAATATGTTCACCAACTTTAGTCATGTACTTCCTATCTTAAAAAGATGTTCTTAATATAGATATTAGTGTTATTTTCAATCAAAAAAAATAATCGTTACACTAGAGTTATTATTTTATTTTGGAACAATTTTGCTCCTTTTTTGCAATTTTCAATCCAGTCTTTTGGCGCATTATCGTCTGCGCTATCAGAAATAAATTTGAAACATCGAAAATCAATATCTTCTAATTTACATACTTTTGCTAAGGCATATGCTTCCATGTCTACTAGATCTATATTCATTTCAATTTTTTCTGTTACAAAGTTATCTCCACTTCCACATGAATAACCATCGTTTGAATTAATAATTTCATTAATATTATCAAAAGGTGTTTCTCCAAGATTAAGATCCAATAATCCTCTGGCATCCATATCTCTTTGATAAAATTTTGTACATTCAACAATACCTGATAATCCTTTTTTCATAGCACCTGCAGTACCATAATTTATTACTTCTAATGGCTTAAATTTTTGTATTAATTTAATAAGATTATACGTTGCGTTAATTTTACCTACACCAATATAATGAAAATAATCTAATCCTGGAGTTTCTTCTTTTAAAGCTGCAACAAATAATTTATTCATAAATATGGACTTAAAAAAATACATAAGATCAATACCAGATTATCCAAAAAAAGGTATTCTATTTAGAGATATCACAACTTTAATTAAGGATGAAAATGCATTTTCTGAAACAATCAATCAAATTGTTGAAAGATCAAAAAAATACAATTTTACTAAAATTGCTGCAATAGAATCAAGGGGGTTTGTATTTGCGTCTGCAGTTTCATATATTCTTAAAAGACCATTTATAATGCTAAGAAAAAAAAACAAATTACCAGCAGATGTTCATTCTGTAGACTTTGAGTTAGAATACGGAAAAGCCACTATTGAAGTACATAAAGATTCGTTAAATAAGAATGATAGTGTACTAATTATTGATGATTTAATTGCTACTGGTGGAACTGCAGAGGCAGCGGCTAAACTTGTAGAGATTTCTGATAGTAAAGTAGCCGCCTTTGTTTTTGTGATAAATTTGTATGATTTAGGTGGCTCAGATAATTTAATCAAAAAAAAATATAATGTAGTTAATTTAATTGATTTTCCTGGTCATTGATAGCTTTTTATAAACCCATCAACTTATTGATATTATCTTTAAATTTTAAGTCTATATAAATTGAGGTAACACCATATTTGGAAGAAAGAAAATATTTATTTTTAGTTAACAAATCATGAATATCTGATTTTAGAAATTCAATAAAATCATATGAATTATGTTCTATACTAATTAATTTAGGTTTATATTTTATAAAATCAAAATTCGAAATAACTTTTAAATCATGTCCCTCTGCGTCAATATTTAAAAAATCAATTTCATTTATTTTAAATTTTTCCAATAAAGTGTTTAACTTAAAAGCTTCAATCTCAATCTTATTTTTATTATTACCTTCAAGAGAATTTTGTTGGTTGATTTTTCCATTTTCGTAATAGTGTGTCTCTCCATCAAAATTTGATATTGCAGCTCTAATATTAATATCTTTAGGTCTTGAAATTTTAAATAAGTCAATGGAGGTCTGACTTAAATCTATATTCATTCCACTCCACCCCCTTTTATATAAATAATGAGTTAAAGAACCCTTTATTGGATGATAGCAGCCTACATCAACATAGGTTCCCGATTTTAAATTTTTAAAAAATCTTCTTATAAAAATATCTTCGCCATACTCTCCTAGATGAGAATTTTTAAATGAGTTTTTAAATATCTTAATCCTTTTATAAAAAAAATAAAAAAGTGGATTTTTAAGTAAAAATTTTTTCACAAAATATTATTTAAAGTCTAAAAGATGAACTTTTACCAATCATTGCATTAAATAATCCGAGAAATCTATATAAATGTTTTGTGAGATGATGCTTATTTAGGAAAATTGCAAAAAAAATAACTTTAAATATGCTTTTGATCAAACTAACAATATGTAATTTAAATGCATAATTATAACTATAATTTTTTTTATTATAATAAAATGATGACCACATTAAATGCCAATTTCTTAATTTAAGGTAAGAAAATTGTTGGTCTAATTCACTTGCAAAGGATCCTTTTTCACCATAATGATCTACAATTAAATCTTTGCTGCTAAACACCAAGCCTTTATTAAGTTTTACTGATCTACAAAAATCTGTCTCTTCATAAAATAAAAAAAAATTTTCATCAAACAGTTTTTTATTTGAAAACTTACTTAAATCAATTAACATAGAACATCCCACCACCCAATCAACTTTCTGCAAATTATTTTGATCTACGGTTATATTGGGGTTATATTTTTTTTGATCAAATAAACCATAAGCTGGTTTATTCATTTTATTTTTTTCATATTGTGATCCGATTACATGAAAATTCACATTTTCATCTATATAATTTTTAATTTTATCAAAATATGAGTTCATACACACCAAATCAGGATTTAAGATCAAAACATATCTTGTTTTTACTTTTGTGATGCCAAAATTATGACCACCAGCATATCCTAGATTTTTGCCAGAACAAATTATGTTAATATTGCGATCAATATTTTGAATATAACCTTCGTTTTCAAATTTTTTTGAATTTTCAATAATATTTATAACTACTTCTCTACTAATTGAGTCAATACAATTTTTTAAAATTTCTTTGTTAGTCTTATAAGTTAAAATATTTATAGTTAAATTAGATAGTTTATTGTTCATTTTATTAATCTTAAACTTGAATAATATCTTTAATTATATACTTTTTTTTTTATTAATGTAGAAAAAATTAAATGAAAACAATTATAGTTACAGGGGGATTGGGTTTTATCGGAAGTAATTTGATTGAATTACTTTTATCAAAAAAATTCAAAGTTATAAATATTGATAAGGTAAGTTATGCTTCAAACTTTTATAACACACAAACATTTATCAAAGATAAAAATTATACTTTTATAAAAGCAGATATATGTGAAAAAAAAAAAATTTTTTCTATTTTTAAAAAATATAAACCTAATGGAATTTTCAATTTAGCTGCAGAAACACATGTTGATAGATCTATAGATGGACCAGAAGAATTTATAAAATCAAATGTTGTTGGGGTATTAAATTTATTAGAAGCTTTTAAAAAATATTATAAAAATTACAAAAAAACTAAATTTATACATATTTCAACAGATGAAGTTTATGGAGATGTAATTAAAGGAAGGTCTAATGAAAAATGGCCTTATAAACCAAGTTCACCATATGCAGCAAGCAAAGCTGGATCTGATCATTTAGTTTTTTCCTATGTAAGAACTTTTAAAATACCTGCTATAGTAACTAATTGTTCTAATAATTATGGTCCAAAGCAACATCCTGAAAAACTAATTCCTAAACTAATTTATAATATTTTTAGCAATAAAGAATTACCAATTTATGGTGATGGTAAAAATTCCAGAGAATGGATTTTTGTAAAAGATCATTGTGAAGCTCTTTTAAAGGTTTTTAATAATGGTAAAATTGGAGAATTTTATAATATTGGTTCTAATAGAAATTTAAATAATATTCAAATATCTAAAAAATTATTAAATGTAGCAAAAAATTATTTAATCACTGGTAAAAAAGTAAAAATTAAATTTATTAAAGATAGACCTGGTCATGATATAAGATACGCATTAGATAGTAGAAAAATTTTAAAACAGTTAAAATGGAAAACAAAAACAAATTTTGAAGAAGGTATTAAAGAAACATTTGTTTGGTATTTAAAAAATAAAGATTATTACAAACAAATTTCAAAGAAAGATATTATTAAAAGACTTGGAAACTAAATATGATAAATAAAGGGATTATTTTAGCAGGAGGCAAAGGAACAAGAATGAGTCCTTTAACAAAAGCTGTAAACAAACAACTTTTGCCTATTTATGATAAACCTTTAATTTTTTATCCTTTATCAATATTAATGCTTGCAAATATAAGAGACATACTAATTATTGTTAACAAAGGTCAACTAGATCAATATAAAAAAATAATACCTGATGGTAAAAATTTAGGATTAAAAATAACTTACGAAGAACAAGATAGTCCACGTGGATTACCTGATGCTTTTATTTTAGGGGAAAAGTTTATTAATAATAAAAATGTGGCACTAATTCTCGGAGATAATTTTTTTTATGGACAAAATTTAACTAAAAACTTGATTAATTGTTCTAAGTTAAAAATTGGAGCTAAAATAATATTACACAAAGTATTAAAGCCCGAACTGTTTGGTATTGCAAAGGTTGGTAAAAATAACAAGATTACACACATAAAGGAAAAACCTAAAAAATTTATATCGGACCAGGCAATAACAGGTCTTTATTTTTTTGATAAAAATGTTGTCAAATATGCAAAAAAACTCAAACCGTCAAAAAGAGGTGAGTTAGAAATTACAGACTTATTAATCAGATATAAGAAAAACAATAAATTAAGTGCTGATTTTATTGGAAGAGGTGGAGCTTGGCTAGATACAGGATCCATGGATGATTATTATAAAACTATTGATTTTGTTTCTGCAATTGAAAATAGACAAGGTTTAAAGATAGCTTGTTTAGAAGAAATTGCTTTTAATAAAAAATGGGTAAATAAAAAAAATATAAATAATGCAATTAAGTTTTATGGAAATTGTGATTACTCAAAGTATTTAAAAAAACTAATATAAATGAAAATATTAAAAACAAAATTTAAAGACTTAATTGTCTTTGAATCAAATAACTTTACAGATAAGAGGGGTTATTTTAGAGAATTAACTCATCAAAAATATATTAAAGAAAAATTAATTTTTACTGTTGTGTCTAAATCAAAAAAAAATGTTTTAAGAGGTCTTCACATGCAGAAAAAATTACAACAAGGAAAATATGTTTCAGTAGTTAAAGGAAAAATTTTAGATGTTGCTGTAGATTGTAGAAAAAATTCAAAAACTTTTGGCAAACATTTTAAAATAATTTTAAGCCATAAAAACTCTAAATCTATTTATATTCCTCCTGGATTTATCCATGGCTTTTTGGGCAAAGATAAGGAAAATATTGTTGTTTATAGCTGTACAAATTATAGAAATAAAAATTCTGAAATTGGAGTTTTGTGGAATGATAAAGACCTAAATATTGACTGGAAAATTAAAAAACCGATACTCTCAGAAAAAGATTCAAAGAACATCCCTTTCAATAAATTAAATAATTAAATGAATAATTTAGAAATGTTTTGTATTTGTATTCATGATGAGCTTTTAGATAAAGTAAAAGCTCTCAATTATATTCCTGTAGGATTGGGAGATAAAAAATTTAAAAGTGGTTGGTTATGTGATAATACAGGAATTAATATATCTAATAAAAATAAATTTTACGGTGAATACTCATTTCATTATTGGTTTTGGAAAAATAAGATAAAAGAAGTTAGGGATAATAATTGGATTGGTTTCTGTGCATATCGACGATTTTGGCTAAATGAAAATAACAACAATATATCAACAAAATTCAAGCACAAAGTATTAAGTCGAATTCCAGAAATTTGGAATAAATATGATGTAATTTTAGGAAGCAAAATAAAAGTTGACGAAATAAGTTGGATTAAAATTTTAAAATATGGAAAATTAGCTCTTTTAAGAAATCCCAAAGCAATAACTAAAAAAGGCAGAACAATAAAATTTCATTTTGATATGTTTCATGGTAATGGCATTTTAGAAAAAGCTATTGATCAACTTAACAATGAAGATAGGGAAGATTTTAGAAAATACGTTAATAATAGAACATCCTACAATCAAGGGAATATGTTTATATGTAAATCAAAAAAAATAATGAACAATTATTATGAAACAATTTTCAATTGGCTTATTAAATGTGAAAAAATTTTTGGTTTCGATTTAGAAGGATATGGAAAAGTAAGAATTTATGCTTTTCTTGCCGAAAGATTTTTACCTTATTGGTTTAATAAATATTCAAATTGTCTTGAATGGCCAATAGTTTTTAACGATATAAGAAAAGAGAATTTTATTAATGAGTAAAATTAGTTTTTTAGACCTAGGTTATCAACCTCTTGCAAATAATTATTTAAGAAAAAAAGATAAAAATAAAAAAGAAAAAAAATATAGGTTAAAAGTATGTTTAGATAAAAAAACCAAATTAGTTTCTATAGAAAAAACTTTTTCTAGTAAAATAATGTTTAATGATAGTTATCCATACAGATCTTCAATGTCTAAGACAATGATTAAATCATTTAAACATCTTTCAAAGATGATTAAAAAAAGATTTAAACCAAATAAGATTTTAGAAATTGGAAGTAATGATGGGGCATTTATTAAAAACTTCAAAAAAAATAAAACCATAGGTGTTGAGCCATGCGCAAATATAGAAAAAATTACAAAAAAATTAAAATTTAATACCTATCCTGATTACTGGTCTAAAAAATTATCTAAAAAAATATTAAAAAAAAATGGGTATGTTGACGTTATTTATTCGGCAAATACAATTAGTCATATTAAAGATTTAAATGAGGTTTTTGGAGCTATAAACCTTATATTAAATAAAGATGGTGTGCTTATATTAGAAGACCCATCATTACTAGAATGTCTTAAAAGAAATACATATGATCAATTTTATAATGAGCATATTTATGTTTTCTCTGCAGTTGCTTTAGACAATATTTTAAAAAAATACAAATTAGAAATATTTAAAATCGATAAGCTTAACATCCATGGAGGTTCTAATAGATATTTTATTAAAAAAATAGAAAGTCAAAGAAAAATTGATAAGTCAACACTAATAAATAAGAAAATTGAAATTGATTTTGGTTTAGAAAATTTCAATACCTACAAAAAATTTTCATCCAGGGTAATAAAATCAAAAAAAGAATTAGTTAAAATTTTTCATAATATAAAAAAAAGAAATAAAAAAATAATTGGATATGGTGCAACTGCTAAATCAACAACTATTTTGAATTATTGTGGTATAAATAACAATACTATAGATTATTTTCTTGATACAACTAAAGATAAACAAAATAAGTTTACACCTGGCACTAAAATACCAATACTTAAATATAAAGGATTGCACAACAAAGATATTGATTATGTTTTTTTAGGTGCATGGAATTTTAAAGATGAAATTTTTAAAAAAGAAAAAAAATTTATCAAAAATGGAGGTAAATTTATAATTCACACCCCTACTCCAAAAATTATATGAAAAGAATAATATTTACTGGTGGTGGTGGAAGATTTGCAAAAGTTTTTAAAAAAATAAAGAATAGATACAGAATATTTTACCCAAAAAAAAATGAACTTAATATTGAAAACTTAAATTCAATTAAAAAATATTTTGTTAAAATAAAGCCAGATTATTTAATTCATTGTGCAGCTTTATCTAGACCAATGAGTATTCATGAAAAAAATATATCAAAAAGTATATCAACTAATATAATTGGAACTTCAAATATAGTAAAAATCTGTAATTTATATAATACTAAATTAATATATTTTTCTACTAACTATGTTTATCCAGGTAAAAAAGGTAATTATAAAGAAAATAGCCCTGTACTACCTATAAACAAATATGCAATTTCTAAACTTGGAGGAGAATGTGCTGTGCAAATGTACGATAACTCTCTAATTCTAAGAATCTGTATGACTGAAAAACCATTTGTTCACAAACAAGCTTTTAACGATGTTGAAATGAACTTTATGTTTCATGAAGATCTAGCGCCAAATCTTTTAAAACTTATTGATCAAAAAGGCATAATAAATGTTGGGGGGGATAAACAAAAGGTAATTAATTTTGCAAGAAAATATAATAAAAAAATTACACCTATATCTGCAAGAAAAATTATAGATAAAAATTATCCATTAAATCAATCTATGAATATTAAGAAATACAAAAATATTATTAAAAAAAAATGATAATTATGGTAGCGGGAAGTGGGATCGAACCACTGACCTCAGGCTTATGAGTCCTGCGCTCTAACCAACTGAGCTACCCCGCCATTAAATTATCGATGATTTATAATAGTTTTAATTTTTTGTGCAATCAAGTTTTTAAATCTAATTAAAAAATTTCAAAATCTTATTTGATAAAAGAATTAAAGATTCTTTTTCTAATTTCTTGGAATAATTTCTTGCAAGAAGCAGGCGGTCTTTTTTCGTTATTTTAATCCAATTAGTTTTATAAGATTTTATGTTGCTTACTATTTTTTTTGCGAAATCTTCTATTTCACCATTTTCAACCTTTGTAAAGATAGGTTTTTTCCAATATTCTGAACCTCCCCCTCCAATATAACCGATTACTTTGTTTCCAGAGAGTGCTGCTTCTATAGGTGGAATACCCAAACCTTCAAAGTTGGAAAATGATAAAAATATCTTTGAGATTGAAAGGTTATGAATTAAATTTTTTTCTGTAATATTAATTAAAGGTAAAATTTTCCAATCTTTTGGCAGTAAGTTCTTTAAATAAAAAAGTAATAAATCTGAATGTGCAGGCAGCTTTCTAGGCATATATGTTATTATGTTTGATTTTTTTTTTATCTTAAATTTTTTATCATCTATAGATAAATTAACTCTAAAAATTTTTTTATTAATATTTGGAAACATGGTTCTTAAATAATTAACAGTATACTTTGATGTTGTAATTATTAATTTAGCACCCTCATACGATTTTCTTAAATTAATAAAATTATTTGTGGAGTTCATATGATAAAAACCTTGAACAAAAATAGCATAATTAATTTTATTTTCAGCAAACTTAAGATCATTTGCAAAATGTGCCCAAATCTCTGGAATAATGATAAAATCTTTTTTCTTATCAAACTTAAAATTATGATCATTAAAAATTTTATTTGAATACCAATCTTTTTTTGGTTTAAATTTTTTACTTATTTTCATTTTATTTCCATCCCAGCCAGAATATCTTTTGTCAAAAAAACTAATTCTTTTTATTATTGATGACTCAATTTTATATGAAAATTTTTTTTTTAAATGAATTATTGTTGAATTGATCCGCTTATCTATATTATTTAAAATTAACGAATGATTATAAATTACTTTTGCACCACCAGATGCTCCCTTCATTTCAGGTAATAGATATTTAATATTAACTTCTCGCATAATTTTTAATATATTTTGATAATTAATATCAATTAATTGTTAAATATTATGATGCTTAAAAAGAATAAAATACTTATAATAGAAATTATTGAAATAATTTTTTTTTTTGATTGTTTTTTTTTTTCAAGTCTTACTCTATTTAATAAGATATTTATATTTGTGGTTTTGTAAATTTCAACACCAACACTTGAAAGTTTATTTTTTTTAATTTGATAATTCGATATCTTTGACTCTAAATTTTTCATATCATTTATTTAATCAGTTATTAAAAAAAAAAACAATTTAATATTAATTAAATTCTTTTAAAATCAGCTTGTTTTAAGGGTTTTAAGAGTATGTTTGCTTGATATTTTTTTTTTTCAATTTCTATAAATAATTCTGATTTATTTAAGATCATATTTGATAAATTTGAATTTATATAACCAAATGATAAATTTTTACTATAATTGAATGAATAATTGCCTGATGTAGTTTTTCCAATAATTTTATCATTTAAATAAATTGGCTCTTCATGAAGTAGTAATGGATGTCCTGGTTTACTATTTTTTAATGTAAGCATAACAAATCTTTTATCTTGTTTTTGATCTTTAATTTTAAGCAATTTTTCTTTTCCAATAAAATTAAAGGGTTTTTTATAGCTAATTGTAAAATTCAATCCTGCTTGATATTGATTTTCCTCTGGTGATATATCGTGCCCCCAGTGTAAAAATCCACTTTCCATTCTCATTATATCCATTGCATGTGCTCCACAATGAGAAATGTTAAAGTTTTTTCCAGTTTCTGTAATTAAATTATAAATTTTTTTAGCAAATTTATTTTGTACATAAATTTCATAACCTAACTCACCTATATAGGAAAGTCTTTGTATCCAAACTTTAATTGATGCTAATTTAATATTTTTACCTGTTCCAAATTTAAAGTTTTCATTTGATAAATTTTCATTTGTAATTTGTGATAATAAAGATCTACTTTTTGGTCCAAAAACACCTAAACAAATCAAATCATCCGTAACATCTTGAAATTCAACTTCTTTTGATAAATGTTTTAGTATATGTGTTCTGTCATGTGTTCTAACTTCAGCAGAACTTATTATTCTAAAGTGATTTTTATCAATACATACTACCGTTAAATCAGTTTCAATTCCTGCATCTTTATTTAGCATATGAGTATAAGTACATTTGCCAATTTCATTTTTTATATTAGCAGTACATAACCTTTGTAATTCTTCATAAGCTTTTTCACCTTTAATTTCGTATTTTGAGAATGGCGAAAGCTCAAACAAACCTACATTTTTAATTGTGTTTTTACATTCGTGTTCAGCAGATGGATACCAATTTTGATAATCAAAACTGTATACATAATCTGCCTTCGTTTCACCAAATGCATACCACATAGGCCTTTCATATTCACCAGATTGACCAAAACATGCTCCAGCTTTTTTTAATTCATTGTGATATGGTAGCAATCTCTGATTTCTCGAAGTTTCATGTTGTTTATAGGGCCAGTGCATACCATAAAGATCACCTAATGTCTCCGTAACTCTTTTCATTATGAATTTTTTGCTTGAATGAAATTTTTGAAATCTTTTTATGTCTAATGAATATAAGTCTTCATTCATATGACCATTTATCATCCATTCTGCAGTAACCCTACCTGCTCCACCAGAACTCGCAATACCAATACTGTTAAACCCACAGCATGTAAATAAATTTGAAACTTCAGAAGTTTCACCTAATAAATATTGAGTATCTGGAGTAAATGACTCAGGTCCTGAAAAAAATTTTCTTATTCCTGTAGTTTCAAGTAAAGGAATTCTTTTAAAAGATTTTTCTAAATATGGTTCAAAATGATCAAAATCATCAGGAAATTCTCCAAATGAAAAATCGTTGGGGACTAATCCTTTTTCTTTAAAAGCATTTTTTGCACCTGGTTCAAAAATTCCTACAAGCATTTTTCCTGCATCCTCTTTTAAATAAAGACAATCGTTATAATCTCTTAGAACCGGAAGATTTTTTTGAAGGTCTTTTATTGGTTCTGTGATTATATAAAAATGTTCATTCGGGTATAAAGGTACACTAACATTTATATCTTCACCAATTTGTCGTGACCACATCCCTGTAGCAAGTACTACATACTCACAATCAATTTTACCTTGATTAGTTTCAACACCAGCAATTCTATTATTTTTAACTAATATTTTAGTTACTGGTGTTTTTTCAAATATCTTTATTCCTTCCATTTTTGCGGCTTTGGCTAATACATTTGTTACGCCTACAGGATCTGCCTGACCATCTTCAGGCATATAGACTCCACCAAATATATCCTGATCATTAATTACAGGATATGAATCTTTAACTTGTTTTCTATTCAAAACTTCAACATTTACATCAAAGAGCTGTGCAGATGTTGCTTGTCTTAATAGTTCCTGAAGTCTTTCTTTTGAACTTGCGATTGTTATTGCTCCATTTTGTTTTAAGCCTGTTGAAAGACCAGTTTTTTTTTCAAGCTCTTTATAAAGATTAAGTGAATACTTTCTTAGTTTTGTAATTGTGGCAGTTGCACCCAATTGACCAACCAATCCAGCTGCATGCCAGGTAGTACCTGATGTTAATTGATCTCTTTCAAGAATAACCGTGTCTTTCCAACCAAATTTTGCTAAATGATAAGCAACTGAACATCCGGCTACACCTCCTCCAATTACAACTACTTTTGAATTTAAAGGTAATTTTTTCATTATTTCTAATATGGTAGCAATAAATTAAAATAAAAAATATAAAATTAGTATTAAATTTACTTAAATGATTATAAAAATATTTAAAAGTTATTTATGAAAATTCTTATTACTGGATCATCTGGATTTATTGGTTTTCACTTAGCAAAATTGCTATTAGAAAATAAACATAAAGTTCATGGTTATGATTCTATGAATAATTACTATGACGTTAATCTTAAAAAATCTCGATTAGATATCCTTAAAAAGTATAATAATTTTAGTTTTACAAAAGGAAATATAGAAAATGAAAAAAAGTTAAAAAAAACTTTTAAAAAGTTTAAACCGAAGATTGTTATTCACTTAGCAGCACAAGCTGGGGTAAGATATAGTATTGATAAACCAAGAGTATATTTGAACTCTAATATAATTGGTACTTTTAATATTATTGAAACTTCACACTTTTTTAATGTAAAACATTTAATAATAGCATCAAGTTCATCCGTTTATGGTGCAAATAAAAAAGTGCCTTTTAAAGAAATTGATAAAACAGAGACACAACTAAGTATTTATGCAGCAACGAAAAAAGCTAATGAAAGTATGGCTCACTCATATTCAAATATTTGGAAAATACCAATTACAATGCTTAGATTTTTTACAGTTTATGGACCATGGGGGCGTCCAGATATGGCTCTATTTAAATTCACTAAGGGCATATTAAATAATAAGAAGATTGATATTTATAATAATGGAAAAATGTATAGAGATTTTACTTACATTGACGATATTGTTAGAGGTATTCAATTACTCTTAAACAAAATACCTAATAATAAAAAATCAAATGAATATAAAAAAGATAGCCTCTCAACTGTTGCTCCATTTAGAATTTTAAATATTGGCAATACAAAAAAAGTTTTTTTATTAAATTTTATAAAACAGATTGAAAAAGAGCTGGGTAAAAAAGCAATTAGAAATTATATGCCTCTCCAAAAAGGGGATGTTAAACAAACTCTATCTAACACTGACCTTTTAAAGAAAATTACAGGTTATAATCCTAAAACTAATTATAAATCAGGAATAAAAAAATTTTTAGATTGGTATAAAGGCTATTATAAATAAATTTAATTATTTAAATTTAGAATTTTATTTTTTAAATTTGAAGCATGATTAAAAGAAGTAAAGTTTTTTAATCTTTTTTTCAGAATAATTTTTTTGGATGTTTTATTTTTAATTGAGTCTTTTAAAAAATAACCAATTGTTTTTATCAAGCTACTTTTTGAATTTGACTCAAATAAATATCCACCATCCTTACCAATAATTTCGGTTGGTCCATTAGGACAATTACTTGATAATACTTGGCAATTATTATACCCAGCTTCAACCAATACAAACCCAGGATCTTCCCATAAAGAAGGTAAAACTAATGCTTGGGCTTTTTTCATATAAAAATGAACATTATGTGTGTGATCAATTATAAAAATTTTGTCAGAAATATTTAATTTATTTGAAAGTTCTAAAAATTTTTTCTTATCCTCTCCTTTTCCAATAAATAAAAAAAATAACTCTTGATCTAATTTCAAAATTTCAGGAATACACTTCAAGTAAAAAAGGTAATTTTTTTGTTTTGTAAATCTACCTACAGATAATAAATATTTTTTATTTAGAATAATATTTTTTAGGTTTTTGTTAATTATTAATTCCTCAGTTCTAATTTTTTGAATTTCATTAATATTTATTATTGGATCATTTAGAACACAAAGTTTATTCTTTAAAAAAACAAATTTTGATAAGTTTTTATAAGTATCAAGTGTTGGACAAGTGATTTTATAAACATTTTTAATAGCTAACTTCCAAAGAAGTGTTCTAAAAAATGTCATTTTAGGTAGACCAGAAATTCTCAATATTAATTTCGTATGAAAATTTTTAAAGATAAATAAAAATAAGGGTAAAGATGTTATAAGATGAATGACAAGATAGTTAGGGGGTTTTTTTTCAAGAAGTTTAATCAATGGAAAAAAAGATTTAAAAAAAATATATAAATATGCAAACCTACTTCTAATAAAACCATCTTTTTTAAATGAATTAAAAATTGAATTTTTGTTTAAATAAATTAATTCAATTTTTTTTTCTTTAATTTCTTCTTCATAATCCTTCCACTCATGAACGGCATCTATTATGCTGGTACTAAATTGATTTTTTTTAAAAAATCTATTGACTGATTCTGCAGAATTTATAACTGATTTTACTGTTGCAACTTTAGCAGTAAATGGTGACCAGTAAAAAATTTTATTCATTATTTTAGAAGAAAAGTTAATTGCTAATATTATACTTTAATATAAAAAATATAAACTTATAAATGAAAAAAATTTTACCAGCAATAATAGGATTGGGATATGTTGGCTTGCCAGTTTTTATTTCTTTAAAAAAAAAATTTAAAGTAATTGGGTTTGATACAAATAGAGATCGAGTGACTAACTTAAATTGTCAAATTGACTCAAATAGTGAATTTAGTAAGAATGAATTAAAGCTATTAAATAAATCTCAAATAACAAATAAAAAAGAAAATTTAAAGAAATGTAATTTTTTTATAATTACAGTACCCACACCAATAAACAAAAATAATATTCCAGATTTAAAATATATCATTTCAGCTTTTAAAACTATTTCAAAATATATTAAAAAAGATGATATTATTTTTTTAGAGTCAACTGTATTTCCTGGAACAACAGAGAAAATTTGTAAAAATATTATTAAAAAAAATAAAAATGTCAAATTTCATATTGGATATAGCTCTGAAAGAATAAATCCTGGTGACAAAATTCATAATATAAAAAATATTAGCAAAGTTGTTTCAATTAAAAGTAATAAAGATATTATTTCTTCAGTAAAAAAGGTTTATAACTGTATTTCGAAAAAAATAATTTTTAGTGAAAACATAGAAGAAGCCGAACTATCAAAATTAATAGAAAATACTCAAAGAGACTTAAATATTGCACTAATGAATGAAATAATGGTTTTATGTCATAAAACAAATCTAGACTTTAATGAGGTCATTAGATTAGCTAAATCAAAATGGAACTTTTTAAAATTTAATCCTGGATTAGTCGGAGGCCATTGTTTGCCAGTTGACCCGTATTATTTAAGTTACTATGCAAAAAAGTCTAAGTTTAAAACTAAAGTTACTCTGGCAGGTAGGAGTGTAAATAATTCTATGGAGAAATTTATTTTTGAAAAGATTTATAAAAAGATTTTAAAAATAAAAGAAAACAAAAATAAAAAAATCGTAGTAGCTGGATTAACATATAAGCCTAATGTAGCTGATTTAAGAAACTCTCTGGCCATCAAGATATTTAAAAAATTAAAAGATAAGGCGCCAAATATTATGGCTTATGATCCAACTATAGAAAAAGAATTGGCCAAAAAATTAAACATTGAAGTTTTTTTTAAAAATATAAAAAAAGCTGATATTTTTATTTTTTTAGTTAAGCACAATAAATTTAAAAATATTTATACTTATGCAGAAAAAAATAATAAAATTATTTTTGATCCTTTTTCTTAGTTAATTAAAATGAATTTATTTTGATGAATTTTAAAAAAAAACAAAAAAGGATAGTTTTTTTTCTTCCTAATTTTGATATTGGTGGTGCATCAGAGTCTATTTTAAAACTTGCTAAATTTTTAGTTAAACATAATTTTTCAATTTTAATTATTTCCTTAGGAAAAAATTTTTATAAGAAAGATTTTAAAAAAATAAATTGTGAAACAATTGAAATAAAATCAAAAAAAACATCTTTTTCTATTTTTAAACTACGTAAAGTGATGGTTAATGAAATAAACAAAAAGTTTGATAAGATTATTTTTATCTCTAATATTAATTATGCAAATATAATTTCAGTTATTTCTTTAATTAATTTACGTAAAATTAGAATTATTTTAACCGAAAGAAGTTCTATTTCTGAATTAAGATATTCTGATAATTTAATTAAGAAAATTAAAAATAGATTAATTTATTATTTAGCTAAGTTTTTATACAAGTATTCTGATTTAGTAATTACCAATTCTAAGTTTGAAAAAAAATATATTCAAGATAAGTTTCAATTAAAGAAGATTATTTGTATTCATCCACCCTCTATTGAGAATATAATTAAAACAATCAAAAGTAATAATAAAAAAATACCAAATATCATTTATGTTGGGAGGTTATCTGTAGAAAAAGGAATTTTTGTTATTTTAAAAGCACTTTTAGAAATTAAGAAAGAGTATAATTTTGTTTTTAATTTTTATGGAGATGGTCCGGATAAAAAATCTATGAAAAAATTTATTCAAAAAAATAACTTGAAGGATATGGTATTTTTAAGAGGATATATCAAAAATAAAAATTTTATTTTTAAAAATGCAGATTTATTTATTAACGCTTCACTTTGGGAAGGATTACCTAATGCTTTGGTTCAGTCGATTAATTATAATGTTTTTCCAATTTGTAGTGATGCCCCTGGGGGGAATATTGAAGTAATTAAAAATGGCAAACTTGGAGTATCGTTCAAAACTAATGATAAAAATGATCTAAAAAAAAAGATAATAAAATTTTTAAATAACAGATTTAAATTAAATAATAAAATTAGAATTGACCATTTAATAAACTACACAGAACTAAAATCTAATCAAGAATATTTAAAAGCTCTTAATAAGTTTTAAATCGTGTTAATATTAATTATTTTGAATAGAATAATATTAAACATTAAATATTAAATCTGTCTTTAATATTATAAAATAAGACAGCTATTCTAAAATATAATATTCTTAATTTTGGAAAAATGAATTTTTTAGGTAAACCTTTATATATTTGTGAAATATTCAAATCTTTACTGTTGGATGAAAATACTAATTTTGATAGTTGTTTTCCAGTCCATGGAGCGGTACTGACACCAACTCCATGATATCCAAATCCATAGTATATTTCTTCATTTTCAATTTTTCCAATCGAAGGAGTTAGTTTTTGAGACATGGCAATTAATCCTCGCCAATTATAATCTATAGAAACATTTGACCAATTTGGAAAAATATTTTTTAAAAATTTTTCCATTTTTTTTGACCTATCTATATTAGATTGATCACTTCCAATAAAATCACCTCTGGTACCGAACAAAATACGATTGTCTTTTAACTTTCGGTAATAATATAAAATATTTTTTGTATTTGCTATGGGCGAAAATGTTTTGAAATTATGTAAATCAATTTCACTTTTTGTTAATTTTCTCGTTACAATAATATTTGATATTACCGGTAAAATTCTGGAATTCATTTGAGGGACTAAACCTTCTTGATAAAATCCGTTGGTAGCAACTACAACCTTTTTTGTATTAACAGATCCTTCTTTAGTTCTTAAAGTGTAAGAACTATTAATTTTATCAATTTTAACTACTAAACTATGCTCAAATATCTTTAATTTTTTAGATAATGCATACCTTGCAATACCATTAATAAACTTCAAAGGATTAATTGCAAAACCAGGTTTGTATGAGAGGGCTCCAAATTGCTCAGTTCCTTCATGACCAATTCTGTTAAACTCTTCTTTAGAATAAATTTTAGCATCTATACCAAATTCACTTTTATAAATTTCTGCTTGTTCCTTAATTTGTTTAAATTTATTTGGATGATGAGCCACAATAAAATTAGAGTCTCCAGTTACTTCGCAGTCTATGTTGTAATTTGAAATTATATCTTTTGTGTAATTTGATCCCTCTACCGAATTTCTAAAGAATTTTTTAGTTTCTTCTTTTCCATAAATTTTTTGTAAATTTTTAAAAGATGTTTTTATTGGTGGAAATGCACAAAAACCCCCATTACGGGATGAAGCTCCCCATCCTACTTTTCCAGCTTCAAGCAAGATTACATCAAGATTATAATTTTCAATCAAATTAATCGCGCAAGATAAACCTGTATATCCTCCACCAATAATCACTACTTCAGATTTGATATCTTCGTTTAATTTTTTTAAATTAAAGTTTTCTTTTGTTGTATCTTCCCAATAACTTTTTACTGGTTTTTCAAATTTATAAATATCTTTGTGATAGATATTTTTCATTTTTTTATCAAAGAACTGCGGATGGTTCTACAAACTCATAACCAAATACATCTGCGACTGCTTTATAAGTTACATCGCCTTTATGCACATTTAGTCCTGCTAAAAAGTTTTGATCTTCACTTAAAGCTTTTTGATAACCTTTATTAGCAAGCTTTACCAAGAAAGGTAAAGTTGCATTATTTAATGCAAGTGTTGAAGTTCTTGGTACCCCACCAGGCATGTTTGCAACACAATAATGAACAACGTCATCAACAATATAAGTTGGATCACCGTGAGTAGTTGGTTTACTTGTTTCAACACATCCGCCTTGATCAATTGCAACATCTACAATTACTGATCCACGTTTCATTGACTTAATCATATCTTTAGTAACTAATTTTGGAGCCTCTGCTCCAGGAATTAAAACTCCTCCAACTAAAAGATCAGCTTCCGAAACCAATTTGTTTAAATCAATTTTATCACTTTGCTCTGGAATTATTTTGTCTCCAAACATCTCAAAAAGTTGTTTTAATCTTGCTTCAGACTTATCAACGATATGAACTTCTGCTTGCATCCCAGTTGCAATGACAGCTGCATTTTCACCAACAACTCCACCACCTAAAATGAC
>Ga0315320_10001017_pt1 | contig 23169 bp, 18 predicted proteins | sample M140m21515metaG_FD_203458 | JGI IMG/M metagenome (GOLD analysis project Ga0315320, IMG submission 203458) | Ammonia-oxidizing marine archaeal communities from Monterey Bay, California, United States - M1 40m 21515 | ecosystem: Environmental > Aquatic > Marine > Coastal | place: USA: California... | reverse complement strand
GTCGTTTGGTAGGTTTCGTAATCCATTTCAAAGTAGGGCTTGTCGATGTAAGTTCCTACGTTGTTGATCAACAAGTCAACTTTCGGAGCAACTTCCTCTACGCTCTTCAGCAATTCAGGTAAGTAGCTATCGGGGGGGCCTGACAAGTCGGCAAGTAATAACTCCGACTTCACCCCCAGAGCACGGCAGACGGCCAGAGTTTGTCGCGCGGTTTCGTCATCTTTGAGTCCAACTAGCACCACATCCGATCCTGCATTGGCCAGTGCTGCAGCGATTGCAGCGCCCACACCTTGCGTTCCGCCGGTGATTAGGGCGCAGTGTCCTGTGAGATCAAAAGGTTGTTTGCCGCTGTTTTGCATGGGAGTCAGTGTGATGCGTTGCCCGAAATGGGGTAACCATTCAGTGATCTGAAACGGATGGAGAAAGGCAGATCAATGATATGTTGGACGGTTCAATAGTTCTAACCACTGAATTTGTGATGAAGTCCTACGGAAGTGGCATTTGTGGCATGAGCGTTCGAAGCTTACCGGACCAAGATACATGATCGATCATTCGAGGTGCATCATGCAAGTTGCGTCGAATTTACAACAGGATGAAAAGTCCGCCGGTTACAGCGCTCGGATCATGGCAGCAATGGCACAGAGGAGGCTTTTCTTTTTCGCCTTCCCAAGATTGAGGTAAGGATTGAAAAAGGTTTCGGGAGAATTGCTATCGGAAAAAGTTGTGTAGAAAAAATGCTGGGCTAGCTGACACTTACCGTCGGGGTGTTGCTCGCTGCGCAGCGTATTTGATCTGTGTTTTGGTGTTTTACCGAAAAATATCGGGTTTTGAGGAAATTTTCGGTGGGTGTCGTGGCTCAAACCTACAACACCACGATGGTAGAGATCCCGTTTGTACTAATTTGGGGCCAGTCGGGGTTGGGCTTGGGTATGTCTCGGGTGTGCGCGATTTTCAGGATTGCGCATGGGTACAAACGGAAGCTTCATGCGTTGCTTCAGGTGAGCGATGAGTTTGGCCGTCAGCGTGCAGTAAGATCGACTATCATACGACAGTGGATTTACTGTTTGTGCCGCAGCATCCGCACTCCCCTTTTCGTAAGTCTGGCCGAATTGCCAGCTCTTTGGAGTATTGAATGACGTTCTTGCGAGTGAAACTGCCCACCATGTTTGGGTGTCTGTTGGTTGTTGGTTTCTGTGCGATGCTGTGCGTGCCCGCCAATGCTCAGGGCCGCAAAGGAAAGAAACCCCCGGCGAAACCCAAGATCAAGTTGCCGGAGAGCGTTCGTAAACGGACTTCTGTGGCGATGAAGGTCGTACCCGTAAATCCGAGTAACCGCCGTGCGGTGCAGCGTGCTGCGGGTGAGGTGGATAGTCTGGTTGAGTCGAAATTGCTGGACGAGGATCAAGAGCCGAATGAATTAGCCAGCGACGAGATTTTTCTTCGCCGAGTCTATCTCGATGTCGCGGGCCGTATTCCAACGTTGAAGGAAGCGACTGACTTCCTAGGTTCCAGTTCGGAAACGCGGCGGGAAGACTTGATCGACAAACTATTAGGCAGCCCCGATTATGTCAGCAATATGTACAATTTCTGGGCTGACGTTTTGCGACTCGTTGAGCGACCGCAGGCGAATATCGTGGCTGATCCGTACTTGGGCTACGTAAAAGATTCGATTCGGATCAACAAGAACTACAATCAGTGGGTCTACGAAATGCTCACTGCTGACGGTAAGACGTGGGAGAATCCTGCAGTCGGGTTCCAGTTACGCGATGATGGCATGCCATTGCCGTACGTCGACAACACCGTGCGGATTCTGTTGGGCACTCAAATCGGGTGTGCACAGTGCCATGATCACCCATTTGATCAGTGGACCCAATATCAGTTCTATGAACTTGCTGCATACACGCATGGCACTCGTACTCGGATTCTGCGTGGCTCACCTGGATTTACAAAACAGAACCCAGCAAACCTTTTGATCAACGAGGCACGAACCAAGCACGACAAAGGCCGCGTGCCGGGTGAGTTTCAGCGAATCGCACGAGCGAACACTTACAGTGTTAGCGAGGCCAAGAACGCTGTCATGCGTCTGCCTCATGACTACGCCTATGAAGATGCGAAACCGAAGGAGGTAGTGAAGCCTGCCGTTTTGTGGGGCGAAGTTCCTACCAAGGCTCGTAATGGTTCACCGCGTGAGCAGTTTGCTGCCTGGGTCACCAGCGATGACAATCCACAATTCAGTAAGACCATCGCCAATCGCTTGTGGAAGCGATTCATGGGCGTGGGTTTGGTGGAACCCATCGATGATTTTCGTGACGAACACCCTTGTATGAATGAGCCATTGCTTGAGTTTCTAAGCAAGGAAATGGTACGTAATAATTACGACTTGAAAGAGTTCATTCGAACGATTCTGTACAGTCGTACTTATCAGCGTGAGTCAACGGATTATGAAATCACGTCAGGAGAACCGTATTATTTTCAAGGACCTGCGCTACGTCGGATGACTGCTGAGCAAGTTTGGGATTCATTCCTGACGTTGGCAGTGCACAACCCATGGCCATTCCAACGCCCGACTGCTGAGGACATGGCTCCAGTTCTGAATCTGGACTTTGGCACTGCCACTTACAGCAGTGTGAAAAGTAAGTCTGAGAAGTTTGCGAAGACCTACTTCATGAATCCCTACAAGCGATCGCTCAATCAGCACGCTTATCAGGGCAACGTTCTTTGTCGTGCTAGTGAGCTGCCATCCCCCGTGCCCGCTGACCACTTCCTGAGGCAGTTTGGACAAGGAGATCGCGAAACAATCAATGGCGGGCAGCAGGATGCAACCGTTCCGCAGATTCTCGCGATGTTCAATGGACCAATCACGCATGTCATGCTCGAGGCAGGTTCGGCTCTGGTCGATAACCTTGTTGCTGTGGATAACACGAGAGAACGGATGGAAGCGGTCTTTTTGAGTGTGTTGGCTCGAAAGCCGAATGCCACCGACCGACGCGCTGCAGCAAGTGAGTTTTCCAGAACCGAAAGTGATGGAAAAGCATTTGGCAACATTGTTTGGGGACTACTGAATACCCGAGAATTTCTGTTCATTCAGTAGCACCCCGAAAAATATGATCCGTCGACGCTGCGGCGTTTGACGGGTGATAGACGAGAAGATTTCATGGAACGAATCGAAAACGACGATTCCGATTCCGACACTAATGACCTGTCAGGTAGAACTCAAAGATAGTGGCGATAGTTGCCCCGGAGATACAAATGAACCAGCCTGAACTTGCCCCCGAACAACGCCGTGATTTCATGAAGACCATCGCCAAGCAGACGCTTGGGGTGTCCTTCGCTGGATCTGTTGCATCGCAAGGTCTGTTTGGTGAGGCACAAGCTGCTCCGATCGTGGGCAAGGCCAAGCACATCATCTATCTGTTCATGGATGGTGCGATGACGCATCTGGATACCTTTGATCCAAAGGTGGGTGTAGAGGAGGCTGGTGAAACCAAGCCAATTCAGACACGTGTGCCCGGCATCCAGTTTGGGGATCGTTTTCCAAAGCTTTCCTATCTGGCCGGCGCGATCGCTGTGGTTCGGTCTTTGAGCACAGAAACTGGGGCTCATGACAAAGGGAAGTACCTGATGCGTACTTCTTACAAGCAGCTCAACAGTATTCAGCATCCGGCGATGGGGGCCTGGATGGTTTCAGAAGCTGGGAGACTTAACAAAGAATTGCCAGGAAACTACGTGATTGGTGGCAGCAATCGACATCCGGGCGCAGGGTTCCTGCCACCGTCGCTGTCGCCTGTCCCGATCGCTAATGCTTCGGCTGGTTTGCAGAACACCACATTGCCGAAATACTTGACCCCTGAGTTCTTCAATCGGCGTTTGAGTTTGGCGAGCAAATTTGATCAAAATTTCCAGAGTAGCCGAAGCAATTCCCGTATCGAAGCGTACAACCAACTATATGGTGAGGCACGGAGACTGATCGGTAGCGACCACTTGAAGGTGTTCAATATCAAGGATGAGCCAAAGCCGATTCAGGAAGCGTATGGAAGTAACCAGCTTGGGCAGGCTTGTCTGCTGGCGCGGCGTTTGGTGGAAAGTGGTGCGCGGTTCATTGAGGTCAATTATGGCGGATGGGACATGCATCAGGACCTCTATACCAAACTCGATGAGCGGGCAGCCAATGTCGACAATGCAGTCGGGAACCTGTTGCGCGATTTGCACAGCAAGGGTTTGTTGGACGAGACCTTGGTTGTTTTGACAACGGAGTTTGGCCGTAAACCAAAGATGAACGTCAACGGTGGTCGTGATCATCATCCCGGCGCCTTCAGTAGTCTGCTAATGGGGGCTGGTATCAAGGGGGGGCAGGTCTATGGGGAATCAGACAAGCAAGGCTTCTCTGTCGCAAAAGACCATGTCTCCGTTTCAGAATTTAACAAGACCATCGCGGCGGCAGCCGGACTGCCACTCGAAGAAGAACGGTATGCTCCCAACGGCCGTCCCTTCAAAATTGGTGGTGACGGAGACCCAATCAAGGCTCTGCTCGCGTAGTTTCTGTACGCCAAATGTCAACTTGGCTGACTTGGGGCACCGTTCAATGATTGCAGCGTGATTTCATACCGGCTCTTCGGGAAAAAACACGCTGCGTACGATTCAGCGGGTTCCGATTTGACGCCGTAAAGTTGAGATAAGGTCAGACGGTCGTGTTGCTGCCGCTTTCTTGTTTCCTGCTAATCACGGGACTTAAAATGCACCCTGCGGTAACATTCCACTCTGCCGCACTCTAGCCGCTTGCAAACAAGCATTTTGTGTCCTCCTTTCGGCAACGCTGTTATTGGGAGGTATCGCGGAAAACAGTCTACTGCTTTTGCCAAGACAAAAATTAGCGTGCTCATTACGGTAGCTGGGGATTTCTAGCAGATTTAAAATTCAACGGCGAAAAGCCGATTTGGAATAGCTAGAATGGGGCAACACGGAATCCCTTTCGTGCCCTTCCGAAGCCACTTTGTTTTAAATTTTGTGGCCCTACCGTATTGCTAATACCGGGTGTCCCGATACCGGGTGTAACGTCCACTAGATTCGTCGAGGTCTTTCCGCTTTGATGGAATCACATTGAGTAAGAGAACAGATGAGTTTGAGTAGTCGACGTATTTATGTGCTGACCGCATCTTCAATTTTAATCGCCGGTTTGGGATCGCTGTTTGTGCAAGCCATCGCTGAGGATGGGGTGAGTGGCAAGAGCGGGTTGGTGTTGCCCGTGCCGGCAGCGGTCGCCAATACCGTAGCCGAGATGAAACCTTACTCAGATCCCCTCGAGCATACGGATATATCACTTGCTATGGTGCCGATTCCAGGTGGGAAATTCATCATGGGCAGTGAGGAATCAGAACCGCATCGAAATCAGGACGAGGGGGCACTACGGGAGGTTGAGATCAGTCCGTTCTGGATGGGAAAGTTCGAAGTCACATGGGATCAGTACGATGCATGGCGTGAAGACATTGACCAGCTGCGACGCAAATTGATGTCGATCAAAGCAGGGCCTCGGGACTTGGCTGTGGATGGTGTTTCAAAACCGACCGAAGAGTACACGGACATGAGCTTTGGGATGGGAAAGGGTGACTATCCAGCTATCTGCATGACACAACATGCCGCGAGGGTTTTTTGTGAATGGCTTTCCGCCAAGACCGGCAGGTATTATCGCCTGCCCACAGAGGCGGAGTGGGAATATGCTTGCCGGGCGGGCACGAAGACGGCCTATTCCTTTGGTGACGATCCAGCAGAGTTAGATCAGTATGCATGGTTCTTCGACAATACTGATGAGGCTTATCAGCCAGTTGGTAAAAAGAAACCCAATCCTTGGGGTTTGTACGACATGCACGGGAATGTAGCCGAATGGGTTTTGGATCAGTACGACGCTGACTACTACAGTCAAGACGGCAATGGAGTTGATCCACTGAACGTACCTTCCAAACTCTTTCCACGAGTGGTTCGTGGTGGTGGTTGGGATGACGATCCTGAAATGCTTCGTTCAGCCGTCAGAAAAGGGTCCAGCAATGATTGGAAAGATCAAGATCCACAGATTCCGCGCAGCATTTGGTATCATACAGATGCTTTGAGTGTCGGTTTCCGAGTGGTGCGTCCTTTCAAGCAACCGTCAGCCGAAGAACGAACCACCAAGTGGGACAAGACTGCTCCTGAGCAAAAAGATCCTGAGGATTGACCTGAGTCTTGGTGCATAATGGTCACCGGAATCCTAGGTCAGATTTTCTTGCGTTCCCCATTTTTTCAGTCCCACCTTCTGGCTCATTCCAAAGATTGTCTCCCACCTTCATATGAAAAAAATGAAACAAGATCAAACTCCATCCAGACGCCAATTTCTGAAGCAAACAGGTAGTGTTGCTGCGGCTACCACTTTGGTGACAGCCGCGCCGAAGGTACACGCGGCTGAGGACAATAAAATACGCGTGGTTTTGATTGGGTGCGGGGGGCGAGGCACGGGAGCAGCGCTGAACGCGCTGACTGTCGCGAATGGGCCACACTTGGTGGGCTTGGCTGACGTGTTCGAAAAGAACTTGAACAGCACCTACGCAGCTTTAGCTGGCCATGATCAAGTTGGCTCACGTGTCGATGTTCCTGAAGAGAACAAGTTCATTGGCTTTGATGGTTACAAGCAGGCGATGGATTTGTTGAAACCTGGTGATCTGGTGATCCTCGCAACACCGCCTGCGTTTCGTTGGGTGCATTACACCTACGCCATCGAGAAAGGTTTGAATGTATTCATGGAAAAGCCGGTGACGGTCGATGGTCCGACTTCAGCAAGGATGTTGGAACTGAACCGGGCTGCTGAGGCGAAAAATCTCAAGGTGGGTGTTGGTTTGATGTGCCGCCACTGCAAGGCGAGGCAGGAATTGTTCGACCGAATTCAAAATGGTGAGATTGGTGATCTGACCATGCTGCGGGCTTATCGTATGGCGGGCCCCACTGGCTCAGCAGCAGCACCACCTAATGATGGAAAGTACAGTGAGTTGCAGTATCAGATTCGAAACTTTCACGGCTTCTTGTGGCTCAGTGGCGGTGCTGTCAGTGATTTTCTGATTCACAACATTGATGAATCATGCTGGATGAAAAACGAATGGCCGGTCAAAGTCATCGCGAGCGGAGGACGCCACTATCGAGGTGATAGTGTTGATCAGAACTTCGATAACTACTCGATGGAATACACTTTTGCTGACGGGACAAAATTGTTTGTCGATGGGCGAACCATGCCCGGGTGCAAGCGGGAATTTGCCAGCTATGCCCATGGAACGAAAGGACTCGGTGTTGTTTCCAGCGCCTCGCACACCCCGGCGAAGTGCAGGATCTATGACGGACACAACATGGACAAAGCACGACTGCAGTGGTCCTATCCCCAGCCCGAGTTGAATCCTTATCAGTTGGAATGGAATGACTTGATTGCCGCAATCCGTGAGGACACCCCGTATAACGAGGTTGAGCGTGGCGTGATGGCCAGTGCAGTGACGTCGATGGGGCGAATGGCGGCGCACACGGGTCAGGAAATTACATTGGAACAGTTCCTGAAGCATGACCACGAGTTCGCGCCGGGCTTGGAACAACTGACACTTGATTCACCTGCACCATTGCAAGCCAATGAAGAGGGACGCTACAGCGTGCCGATGCCAGGTTTGGTCAAGAAGCGTGAGTATCTGTAATCCGCTGTTGATGTACCGTTTTATGAGTCAGCCCGATTCATGAATGGCAGAATCACATTTTGCGATTGACTACATTTGGTCAATCACGCTGATTCGGGACCTTGCTTCCTCAGCCCATGGGCTGTCAGGTGATAAGTGCAGGAACCGTTGCCAGTGATGTTTGGATTCGACTTCGCGTCCAGTGTCATCTAAGACACGCGCCAGGTTGTAGTGGACGTCGGCGTAGTCTTCGTAGAGTGATAATGCTCCACGGAACGCGGCAATCGCCAAGTCAATTTGTCCTGTTTCGACAAGCACGCATCCCAAGCTGGCACGGGCTTCGACATAGTCGGGGTCGAGTTCAATGGCTGAATAGTAACGCTCGCGCGCTGCAATCACTTCATTGGTTCGATACAACAATTCGCCAAGCTGAAAGTGGATATCTGCGCGAGGTCCGTCTCGTGCCAGAATTGCATGGTAACAATCAATGGCGGTTTCTAAATCTCCGTCATCTTCCGATTCATAGGCTGCTGCCAAGAGCTCATCAGGTTCACTTGCGAGCACCTTCAGATTTGGATTGTTCTCTGTCGATTCATCCCAGATTGACAGGACAGCAGGAGATTCCGTGCTGGAATTCTGCGGTGTATCGCCAGGGTCATCCGAGACATTTTCCAATGCGTCGAAGTCGAAACGTAGTTGACCGCCGGGTTCCAGCAGACCTTCCCCCTGTCGCAGCAGAATCTGTTTCCCCTCAACAAGAATCGAAAGTTGATCCAGGGGCCGTTGGATGTCAGGCAATACTTCGAGCAGTTCCACCAAGCGTTGTTCGATGGCTTGGGGGCTCGCGCCTGCGGCGATCCACTGAGCCAGTCGACGAGCGGTTGCCACTTCCTGGAAATCAAAGTAAGGCAGGTTGTGCAGGGTTCGAACAGGAGTAATCAGTCCACGTCGGTGCCAACGGCGGATCACTCGTACAGAGACACCGAGCAGGTGTGCCAGCATGGCTGGTGTGTGGTAACGTCGGATCGACTGTTCCACGTCAACCAATCCCAGTCGTTGCCATAATTCGGTTTCGTGGAGGATCTCGACATCACCTGCTGCAGCGGCTGTTCGTAATCGGTCACCGAGAATTTGGTCCTGGGGGATGGGAGGTTCTTCCGCACCGATCACCACCCAATCAATGGGCTCGGTGACAGCATCGACAACGATCGCCTCATAGGAACGCAATACGTTGGCAGCCTCTCGTTGATTCATGCCACCGAATCGGCCCACCAGGGCAACTCGTTTCTGATACGCCTCGCAGTGGGGGGCTGAATCAAGTTCTCCGATACCACTTTCATCGGTTTCGAGATCGTCGATGGCGTTCGTGGGAGTGTTCAACAAAAGGATCCTGCTTCACGGATGGAACGCCCTTATTATCCAGATTGTCGCTTCGGTATCGAGTGACCGTAGGGCAGTAATTGGATAAGTTTCACCACATCCTGCCTCGGAATCTCATGAACGAAGGGAATGTTACGGGGGAACACTGCCTTTGAACCTTGTCTTGGAGCGGTTCGTCGATCATTCTGACGGCTGCCATGAGTGGGCGGGACGGTCGCTGGTCATCTTTTGATGACTGGAGGAAAGTCCGGGCTCCGTAGGACAGGGTGGTCGATAACGTCGACCAGCCGCGAGGTTAGGGAAAGTGCAGCAGAGAGTAGACCGCCGAACGGTCAGGCTGAGTATTCAGGTACTTGTCTGATGCGTGGTAAGGCTGAAACGGTGCGGTAAGAGCGCACCAGCGGTCGGGGTGACTCGACTGGCTTGGTAAACCCCATCCGGAGCTAGATCAAACAGAATGGAGACGACAGATTCATTTCTGGCGTCACGAGGTGGTCCGTCTCGTTGGACATTCGGGTAGATCGCAGTGGAGGCGGCGAGCAATCGTCGTGCAAAGATAAATGACCGTCGGCGGGATTGCGTAGCAATCCCGGACACAGAACCCGGCTTACAAACCCACTCATGGCTTTTTCCACCTTGCGATTATGGAGACTCGGTTTTGGCTTAGCCAGCACTCAATCTTGACCGTTTGAAAAGTACTATTCTCAGTAACCCGTTTCATCGGCAAAGGTAGTGTTCCTAATGCCATGAACGTGCCACAATGAACAACAGCAACGAACGCGGTCGATCACCATTTGTGTTGGTGACTGTCGGATATCGCCGTGTTGCAGTTTTTCTGAGGTCCCAACATGAAAAGCACTCGAAAGCGGTTACGTCACGATCCAAGCAGGTTGACCTGCAGTACTTGTGGAAGAACGTTTCTCTTGGACGAAACCGAGACACCGCCGTTTTGCAGCGAACGCTGCAAGATGATCGACTTGGGGCGGTGGATTAACGAGGACATCGGACTTCCACATGAGGGTGGACCACCCAATGCGGAAGGTTTCGAGCCTGAGCAACAAGAGCAGGAAGAAGCTTGAATCGAGACTAGGGGAGCCGAGCAGTTTTCTTGCTCTTGCGTGCACCGTTTGGTTTCGCCCACCGTCTGTTCCTCACGCGAAGCCTTGCGGTGGTCGGGTAACTCACCGTGGATCTTGTGACTCCAGAAATGATCTTGCAGCTAAGCTTTTGCCGAAGCTGATCTGTCCTAGCTACCCGAACTGAGCATGAAAATGCGTATCACCAGATAGGGAGTTAAGTTGAATAGGATCCAAAGTATTTTGAAGTTGCCCATGTACTGAAAGTAGAGTTTGTTGAGCTCATCACTGGATAGTCCGCTCATTCTGGTGTGGAGTCCCTGTACCGGTTTACGGAATAAGGTCAACATAATCGCGGTGAGCGCCAAAACGCCAAAGTTCAACACGGTGCACCAACCCAAAAGTACGGCTATTTGTTCAATCGGCATTTTGTTTGCTCACTGTGTTTAAGTTCCTGACGGCGTTGTTTTCAACGTCTCTAAACATCATACAGTTTGCAAGTGCATGACATTTGAAAGCCGCATAAAAACCCTGTTTTGCGAGTTCTGTGCTCAGTTGGTTTGAGATGCATGAGGGAGAAGGCAGGTTCCGTTCATTGTGAGGCAACCGCTGCCGGCAAAGGGGGTATGTGATTAGCTCATCACCTTGATGAAGCATACAGGGCGAAACCCCCAGATGGGTGATCTGTGTGCTATTTCATCACTGCGATCCGCTACGCAGTACGAGCGCTTGGGAGAGGCTGACTCATGTATCGGGCGGCAGGGCGCAGTAAATCTGCCCGCGAGATTTGATATGCCCTTTCTGTTCAGCGGTGGTCGAGCGTGTCCAAGCACCTTTACATAGCATGGGTGAGCAGTGACAATGGTAGGCTAATAATCCGTGGAAGCCTTTCCCTCTCTGGATGTGGGAAAGGTTTTCTTTTTGATCCACGTCAAGTGTTTTTCCTCATACAGCTCGACTACTCAGAAAGGTATATCTGTCATGATGGATTCGGTGCCGATGACTCGCGAGGGTTACAACAAGATCAAGGCCGAAATTGAGCGACTCGAGAACGAGGAAATGCCGGCAGTCACTGAGAAGATCGCTGAGGCACGCGAAGAAGGTGATCTGAAGGAGAATGCTGAGTACCACGCACAACGTGAAAATCAGGGCATGCTGATGGCCAAGATTCACGAGCTGAAGAGTAAAATCGCTCGGGCCACGATCGTGGATGTATCACAGCTCCCAAAAGATGAAGTTGTCTTCGGCTGCACTGTAACGGTTGAAGACGTGGCGTATGGTGACGAAGAGCAGTTCACACTCGTTGGAGCGGGTGAGGAAGATTACGATACAGGAAAGATCCTAGTCACCAGTCCATTCGGCCAAGGATTGATCGGAAAGAAGGTTGGTGAAACTGCTGAGGTTGAGGTTCCGGCCGGAAAGCTGAAGTTCAAAATTCTCAAAATCGAATTCGACGCGTGAGTCTGAATAGATCAAACCCGTGACTGAACAACCTGACAATCAACCGGAAGACGAAGGCAGCGATGCCATGGGTGACTCGTCCGGTGATCATGCGTCAAACAACGGACCCAGCGGCAACGCGGTTACCAAGTCGGGTGAGGATGGGGCTAGCAATGCCCGAAACCAGCAGGGGCCCGGGTGGCTACCGGCTTTGATGGCAATGAGCTTGCTTGCAGGCATGGCTGGGTTCATTTGCTGTGGCGTCACCACGTGGGTGCTGTACCAAAAGCGAACTGAACTCGCGGTTCGTACATTGGAGGGAGCCTACATCACTGAGCTTGAACAGAGTTACCTCGACCCCTCGACCAAGCGAGCGGTGGTCGATGAGGTAAAGGAGCTGATCAGCGGGATGGAGGCTGGAGATTATGAGAATTGGCAATCGGCGGCAATCATGCAGCGTCTGCAGCGTTTGCCGGTCGTGCAGTGGGGGGATTTGCAGGCGATCGAGCTGTTTATCACCAAAGGAAGTGGAGCCGAAAAAGATGAGCAGCTGAAGGAAATCTCACGCCTCGAGCAGGCTGTGGTGGATGGAGCGGTCACATCCTTTGATTTTCAGGACGTGTTGGAGCCCGTGCACCGCGCTGATCCCAAAAGTTCGAGTGGATTTTCGTTGATTCTGCCCCTCACAGCCGAGCCAGTTGCGGAAGTCTGCTTAAGAGCGAAACTAGTGGCAGATCGGGCAAAAGTTGCAAATCGAAGATTCCCGAAGGTCGATTTGTCCGCCATTGTCCGCCGAGAGATCTCGCAGGGGTCTACCACGGGCGGTTTTTAGCCGCGATTGGACTGGTCACGTCTGGATTGCTCTCTACACTGCCAACCTAGAGACAACAAATTCTCCCGAAAACCTGTTGCATAGCAGGGCAGTCGGGCGTTGTTCGTGCCGGGTGTCTTTGGTGACGGAGGTTGCAGATCAGAGGCAATGACAGGATCGGCAACAGCTTCACAAGTATCAGAAAATAGTCAGTGGTTCAGGAGTCGGATGTGGCAAAGCGTCAAGTTGTAGTTGTTGGAGCGGGACCCGGTGGGTTGGCGACCGCAATGCAGTTGGCTCATGCCGGTTGCGATGTAACAGTGCTGGAACGGCGAAATCATGTGGGTGGACGGACCTCTGCCATCAAGATCGACGACTTTCGTTTCGACTGTGGACCGACATTCTTTTTGTATCCACGGGTGCTCTCTGAGATATTTCGGTCATTGGGTCGCCAGCTGATGGCGGATATCCCGATGGTTCGGCTCGATCCTCAGTATCGATTGACATTTGGTGAGGGCGGGCAACTTGATTGCACTCCCAATATGGATGAGATGGACCGGCAGATTGCCGAGTTTGCGCCGAATGACGTGGGGGCGTTGCGTCGGTACATGGAGGACAATCGGGTCAAACTGGAGAAGTTTCGTCCGATCCTGGAAACCCCATTCAGCTCAGTCACAGATCTGCTGCGACCGTCTTTGCTAGGAGCAGCCAAACACCTACACCCATTCAGGTCGCTCGGGGATGAATTGGGACGCTACTTTAGCGATCCAAGACTCGTCATCTCTTTTGCTTTTCAGTCCAAGTACCTTGGGATGTCACCGTTCCAATGTCCAAGCCTGTTCAGCATTCTTTCATTTCTGGAATATGAGCACGGCGTGTGGCATCCGATTGGAGGATGCAACATGGTGAGTGAGAAGATGGCGGAGATCGCCGAGTCCATGGGAGTGAAAATACGACTTTCTGAATCGGTTGATTCGGTAGAGATGAGCGGCAAACGTTTGACCGCTTTGAAGACCGAACAGGCGACGTACAAAGCAGATGCTTTTGTCGTCAATGCAGACTTTGCCGATTGGATGTCAAAGACCATTCCGAACAAGTCGAGGCGGCGTTGGAGCGACGCAAAGCTTGCCGAAAAGAAATACTCATGCAGCACTTTCATGCTGTACCTTGGAATCGATGGAGTTTATGAAGACCTGCCCCATCACAACATTCATATCAGTAGCGACTACGAACGTAACCTCGATGAGATCGAACGTCAGCATGTGTTAAGTGACGATCCCTCTTTTTATGTCCAGAATGCAAGTGTCACCGATTCGACATTAGCTCCTGAGGGTCAGAGTGCGATGTATGTTTTGGTGCCTGTGACCCACCAGCACAAGAACGTTGACTGGTCTGTTGAATCCGACCGATTCAGAGAATTGACGCTTGATAAATTGTCGGCGATTGGTCTGGGTGATATTCGCGATCGTATTCGCGTCGAGCACCGCATCACGCCGGCGGACTGGGAGAGTAAATACGCCATTTACCGGGGCGCGACTTTCAATCTCGCCCACAACCTTGGGCAAATGCTTCACAAACGACCGCATAATCGTTTCGAGGAACTCGATGGCGTTTATTTGGTTGGTGGGGGGACCCACCCCGGTAGCGGTCTGCCAGTGATCTATGAATCCAGCCGAATCAGCAGCCGTTTGTTATTGAACGACCTCGGCCTCGATTCGTCTTTCATCGATGAAGCGTGTACCTGTGAGGAGGAAGACTACTCCGACTATGAAACCAACATGCCTTGTAAGCCACGCGAAGTGGTTCGCAGTTCCTAGAGTGGCTTGATCGCGACGTCTTTAATCCAGATCACCTGACCGTGGTTTTGAAAGCCGATTTTTCCCTCTCGGGGAAGTTCTTTGAGCGCAGTTTTGAATTTGTTGTTTGAACCGTCTGGATTCTTACCAGCGGTCTGCCAGCGGTCGAAATTCCCTTGGTTGACGACAATTCCGTTAATCTCGACCGTGACCATCGGCCCCCGGCAGGTCAATTTAAAACTGTTCCATTGCCCTACAGGTTTGCCGGCTTTGCTGCTCGCTGCCTGCGCATCATAGAGGGCACCATTGAGGTTCTTGGGATCTTTGGGACCCTTGGCTGCTTGAAAGCCTTCATTGTCAAGCAATTGAACTTCAAATCCCTTCTGCACAGGATCGGAGGGATCGGAGCGATAAAAGACTCCGCTGTTGGCACCTTTGGACAGTTTGTACTGCAGTTGCAATTCAAAGTCAGCGTAGGTTTGGCGTGTCCAAATGTAGCCCATGCCGCGCGTTCGCGTCGTCCCGTTGCGACCTTTGACCTCCTGCATCCGGCACGTAAGATTTCCATCAGAATCGATGACCCATGCATCCTTCGCGAAATCCCACTGATCCGTAGTCGTGCCATCAAAAAGGATCTGGGTTTCACCGGCCAACAAAGTGATCGGTAGCAGGAGAGCGATCATTGACGAGACAAAATTGCGATACATATTCAATACCTACCTCGATTCGAGCTTTTTGTTTTGCAGATGACGTGTGGCGTCGCGCTTTGTTTTCTTGTCCAGATTTTTTTGCATTGCGTCTGTCAAATCAATGCCGGACTGGTTGGCCAAGCAGATGGTGACGAACATGACATCAGCAAGTTCATCTGCTAGGTCACCTGGGGTCTCACCCGGTTTGCAAGATTGTTCTCCAACACTACGAGAAAGAATTCTCGCCACCTCGCCAACTTCTTCTACAAGTTGAGCCAGGTTTGTCATTTCGTCAAAGTAGCGAACACCGATCGTGCGGATCCACTCATCAACATTCGATTGTGCCTGCCGCAAGGTGATTTCAGATTGCGGCTCTGGGGTTGGAACACTCATTTCGCAAACAGGATGTAAGTACCACTCTTGCCGGCAACTGCCACGTCACACTTGTTGTCACCATTGAGATCTGTGGTGACGATTTGCAGACCGCATCCGACATGACCTTCTTCAATAGTTTTTCGACTGAATTCCTGCGTCTTGGGATCCCAGTCGTAGTAATACAAGCAAGGCATTTCCTTGCCGCCGGGATCACCCCCGTTGTGACCGTAGTAGCGTTTACCTGTGATTAGTTCAGAGTTGCCATCGCCATCGACGTCTGCCCACGCCAATGTGTGGGGCTGGCTGAAACTCTTGTCGATCATTCGCTCCTTCCATTGGATTTTTCCATCAGCACCAATGCCTTCGTTTTTCCACCACAGCAAGCCATAGTCGTGGCCCTTTCCAAAAATCAGATCACCGTCACCATCCTGATCCAAGTCAGTGACAATCATTGGGACGCTGGCATGTAAGTTCCAATCCGCATGGAATTTCCAAGGTTGCCCCCACGGGTTTTCCTTGGGCTGTTCGTACCAACCCTGCCCCACTAATACGTCAGTCAAACCGTCACCGCTTATGTCGCCTACAGCCAATCCATGCCCGTTTCCCTTCTCACCAAGTTGGTGTGGTTGCATCTCATAAATTGCCTGAGATGTGTCGGGCTTTTTTTCCGATTTCGCTGACTTTGGTTTGTCAGTGAGTCGCCAAATGACTGTGGGTACATTTTGAATCCAACTGTTGACAATCCATTCTGGACGACCATCTCCATCAATATCCTGCAGAAGCTGTCCCTCGTTGCGGCTGTTCTTGGTGTCAACGAGTAAGTGCTGTTTCCAGTGCTTGCCAAGCCGAAGCCCTTCCTCACCGGGGTTTTCATACCAGTGAATTTCGGTGGGCGTGAATGACCCTGCAATGACATCCAAACGCCCATCACCGTTTACATCAAGCAAATAGTCGCCGTTGCTCTCTACATAACCATTCCAGTCAGCGATGCTCCGCAGTGGTCGCGGAGCCCAATCGCCTCCTCGATACCAGTTGCGACCTGCAACCAGATCAGGCTTGCCGTCACCATCAACGTCACCAGCAGCGATACCCTCGTTTGCATCGATAGTGAGCAGTTTCACTTGGTACTTGGGATCGAGATCCTGAGCCAGGATGGGGGTGCCGCTGCAAGCCAGGGCGATGAGAATGGAGAGAGAGCGGTTGAGCATGTTCATTACCTTGTGTTCGACAAGCGGCGGAATCTCGCCGGCGGAGGGCAGAGGGTGGCGGGCGCTATCGTGGAATTTCCCAGATTGCGTGATCGGTATGTTTTTCCTTTAGGCGAAAAACCACACGAATTGTGATTGTTTTCCGGCTTTGGGTGTTAGACTCCTGTCCGAGATTGGACAATACGACCATGATTGTAACCCGTGACGGCTCGTGTTTCTGATTTCGGATGCGGAAAAATACATTCGTTTTGCGTCTTGTGTCGCTCAGAAGGGCCCGTAAAGTGGCCCCGTGCATTTCCCCTTCAGTTGCCCCTTTAGTGTTGAGGAAGTTTTGGAAATCTCCGCAAACGAATCGACACAGATCCAGCGACTGTTTCTGGAAGACATGCAAGTCGGAGACCAGTGGGTAAGCGATGAGCGTGAGATCACGGCTGAGGATGTTGCTGACTTTGCTTTGCTGACAGGTGATCATGATCCTCTGCACGAAGATGGGGGCATGGCGTCACCGTTCGGCGAGCCTGTTGCTCATGGGTTGTTAGGGCTGAGCGTTCTGGCTGGTCTTAGCAGTGCCCGGCCAGTTGTCGCAACGCTGGCGTTGGTAGGTATTTCGGATTGGCAATTCGAATCGCCTGTCTTCTTCGGTGATATTGTCTGCGTACGCACTGAAATTCTTGAGATGCAACCGCACGGACGTCGAGCAGGGCGCGTGACGTGGAGTCGCGAATTGATCAACCAGCACGGTCGGGTCGTTCAGCGCGGACGTTTTGTGACACTTGTGTCTACACGATCTCGAATCCGCCGCGATCAAAAACATGAGACAGCCTCGCCACGCTCGCTGCCGGCACGCTGATAACTCTCAACCCCGCCAGCTTCGAGACCGGGACTCTTCGCAGGCAAATGTGCAGCTCCGTAGGCGATTGAAACTCCCATGCACGCGGCTGTGCTCGACCATGTCTGTGAATGTTGTCTGTGAATGTTTGCGTTGAATCGATGCATGGGCGATGATGGATGCAGCAATGCCGGCAAGAATGGTCAACTGTGTTCCTGTTGGGCTCAGCTTTTGTGTCTTGTGGTTGACGTTCTCTCGATGCAGAGAATACCGGTGTAGTGGCAGTCTTGAGTTTATCCGAGGGGGCTGAAAATTAATTACGTTCAGCAATGGCAAATGGTAAGAGCAGAAATGATAAGTGGGCGACTTGGTTTGATGAGTGTGATTACGCTTCTTGCAGTCATCAGCATGAAGGTTGCGGGTGGGTCACCACCGCACATTGTGTTGGTGATGGCCGATGATCAGGGCTGGGGACAGACGGGGTATTATGATCATCCCATTCTCAAAACTCCGCATCTCGATGCAATGGCCGCATCGGGTTTGCAATTTGATCGATTTTACGCTGGCGCACCTGTTTGTTCACCAACACGCGCAAGCGTATTGACTGGTCGCGCAAATGACCGAACCGGTGTGCTGAGTCATGGTTATGCCTTGCGGCGACAGGAAATCACTCTTCCAGCGATCCTTGCCAAAGCAGGCTACCGAACCGGCCACTTTGGAAAATGGCATCTCAATGCACTGCGTGGCCCCGGCGTGCCAATTCTAAAAAGTGACGATCACAATCCTGGCGAATTCGGATTTCAGAGTTGGCTGTCAGTTACGAACTTTTTTGATCGTGATCCGATTCTCAGTCGCATGGGTGAGTTTGAAGAATTTGATGGGGATTCATCCGAGGTGGTGGTGGATCAGGCACTTGCATTTCTTAAGCAGAACGCAAATCAGTCGCCGACGTTTACTGTGATTTGGTATGGAACACCCCATAGTCCTTTCAAAGCAACTGATGCTGATATGGCGGGTTTCGAAGGTCTCGATGAAGTTTCGAAAAACCATTACGGTGAACTTGTGGCTATGGACCGTAGCATCGGTACACTTCGCAAAGGACTCAGGAACCTTGGAATCGCTGAGCACACCATGCTTTGGTTTTGTAGTGACAACGGTGGGCTTCCAAAAATCAAACCCGGTACCGTCGGTGGACTTCGTGGAAATAAGGGCACCATTTACGAAGGGGGTTTGCGGGTGCCAGCGATTCTGGAGTGGCCTGAGGTGTTAAAGAAACCTCGGGCCACGGACTATCCGGCAAGTGTTCTTGATATTTTGCCGACGATTCTTGAAATCACCAATGTCCCCTACCCCGATGCTAAACGACCACTCGACGGAATTAGTTTAGTACCGCTTTTGAATCGTGAAATCGAAACACGCAGAAAGCCAATTCCGTTTCGACATGTCGGGCGAGCCGCCTGGGTCGACAACCATATGAAGCTGCTTACCAATGACCTGCAGAAAGGTTCGTTTGCTTTGTATGACCTCGCGGAGGATCCCGCAGAACAGAATGATCTGGCCGAGAAGAACCCTGAGACCTTCAAGAAAATGCGACAACAACTTTTGAATTGGAGTCGAGGTGTTGATGCTAGTGGTACGGGGAAAGATTACCCGACTGGGGAAATTCATCCGGGTGAACCTGAACCACGTTTCTGGACGGACGTTGATGAATACAAGCCATACTTTGGCGAGTGGAAAACACGCTGGGAATATTCTTCGCGTCTAACGAAACGCAAGAAATAGTTTGCGCATTTTTTCACAAACTAATGCAAAGTAACTTTCGTCCGAAAAAAATTGACTCCACTTTGTGCGACTCCTAGATTGGGGTTGGGCGTTACTCACAATCGCCTGCTCATTTGTCCCACAATGTCGAAGGAGTTGTTTATGTATGAGATGAAGGCTGTTCGCGATTTTATGCGGCGTCAGTTGGTCACGCTTGATGCAGAAACTTGTGTGCTTGACGGGATAGGTAACTTATTGAGGCACAATATTTCGGGTGCACCGGTGGTTGATTCCAGCGGGGATTTTCTGGGCGTGTTCAGTGAAAAATGTTCCATGAGTTCGTTAACGAGTGTGTTGGAACTTGGTTTTGAATCGGGGATGTTCGTTCCCCGTGTTCAAACATTCATGGCGCGTGACCTAGTGACGTTGAGCCCCGAAATTGATGTGTTTGATGCCATTGATCATCTGCTGCAAAAACGCATTTCGGGTGCCCCGGTCATCAATCAGGATGGCGAGTATCAGGGAGTGTTTTCTGAGAAGACTGCGATGCGAGCTTTAATAGCTGCCGTTTACGATCAACTCCCGGGCACATGCGTGTCGCACTACATGGATTTAGATCGGAATCGGCTGGTGAGTGAGGAAGATCTGCTACTGGATGTGGCGCACCGATTTCAAAAGACGCCGTATCGGCGTTTTCCAGTATTGCGAGGTAATAGACTTGTGGGGCAGGTAAGCCGGCGTGATGTTTTGCGTGCTGAGCAGCGTATGGCGTTAGACGTTCGCGAACGTTTTCGCATCACTGGTGATGCCGCTGAGTCTCAAGCGGCGGTCATCACACGGATGGTAGGAGATTACATGGATCGTGATGCTCTGACGACATGCATGGGAGCCGACTTGCTTAGTGTCGCGCAGATGTTTCTCAACTCGCCCTACCGACGTCTTCCCATTTTAGAGAACGGGAAGCTGGTGGGGCAGGTTAGTCGGCGTGACGTTTTGGAGTCAGCTGCTGCACTGTTGCGTCCCTCAGCAACTCGGTACACCTCCGAAACGTTGTATCTGAGTCCCCTCCAGAAATCGGTTCCAGATTCATTGCGATAGGAATAGGCTGTGCGGCAGGATGTCCTGATGGGCTCGCATCAACGATCCAAAGTTACTTCGGGTTGGCTTGCTTTTTTGGCTTGTTACGCCTCGCACGACCGGGATCATCATCGGGTCCGACTGCATATTGTTTGCGAAGGCGTTTCAATTCAGATTTCATGTACTGCTGGACTTCAGCGTACTCGGGATCATTGAAGACACTTCGCAATTCGTTCGGGTCCTCTTTTAAATCGAATAGTTCCCAGTCGTCAATCTTCTTTCCTTCCAGTGCATAGAAGTGAATTAGCTTGTGCTGACCATTGGTGACTCCGTAGTGCCGTGCCACATTATGTCCACCTGGGTTCTCGTAGTACTGGTAGTAAAACGCAGTTCGCCAATCATTGGGAGTTTTTCCTTCGAGTATTGGGACAAGGCTCTTTCCCTGCATGTCTGAGGGGATGTCAACGCCTGCAACATCAAGAAAGGTTTCGGGAAAGTCGAGATTGGAAACAATGTCATTGTTGATGGTGCCCGGCTTTACATGTCTTGGCCATCGGACCAGCAATGGAGTTTTTAAGGATTCTTCGTACATCCATCGTTTATCAAACCAACCATGCTCACCGAGGTACCAGCCTTGATCTGATGAGTAAATCACAAGGGTGTTGTCAGCCAAACCTGCAGTGTCCAGATAGTCAAGCACCTGTCCGACACCATCGTCAACACTTTTGACGCATCGGAGGTAGTCTTTTGCGTACCGCTGGTACTTCCACTGCAGAATCTCTTTCTCTGACATTGTGGCACGTGCTTTTTCGAAAGCCGCATTTTTAGGGCCATAAGCGGCATCCCAGACCTTGATCTGTTCGGGTGTCATTGTGCCATGACCCTGCAGCTTAAGATCTTTTGGATTCAAATGATGCCGCATGGTCATGGTTTGCCGACCGGCTGCCTGGGTGCGGCCAGAGTAGTCGTCGTACATCGTTTCCGGTTCAGGTAACGTCACATCATCCAGCCAATTCAGATACTTTGGCGAAGGCATCCAGTTTCGGTGAGGTGCTTTGTGTTGATACATCACCATGAATGGCTTATTCGGATCACGCTTCTCTGTCATCCAATTCAGTAATTTGTCTGTGATGATTTCAGTCGTGTAGCCAACGTGTTTCCTAGTGACTGGTTGACCATTGTCACCAGCGGTAATCATGGGTGGATTGTAATAGGGCCCCTGCCCCTTGAGCACATCGTAATAGTCGTAGCCTTGTGGTGTCGAAGCCAGGTGCCATTTTCCGACCACCGCGGTTTGGTAACCGTGGGCCTGCAATAGTTTCGGAAACGTCTGTTGATCTCCATTGAATCGATTGCCATTGCGGATGAAGCCGTTGAGGTGGCTGTACTTGCCCGTTTGAATGACCGCGCGGCTTGGACCGCAAATTGAGTTGGTCACGTAGCAACGATCAAAACGCATGCCTTCATTGGCAATGCGATCCAGATTCGGAGTTGTGATGCGAGAAGGATCGTAAGCGCTGAGTGCCTGTTCGCAGTGATCATCGGTGAAAATGAAGACTATGTTTGGAGGCGCATCAGCGGCATGGGACCATGAAGTGACAGACAGCAAGATGATTAGTGCTGCCGGTTGGAAGATTAGTCGCTGCATTGGGTGGGGACCTGAGAATGAGGCTTGGGCGGGAAGGTTGAAAGCCGGGCTGTCTGCCCGCTTTCCCATGATAGCGGGTAAATCTGGAGATGATCGAACGGAACGTAGCATATTTTCCGCCTCAAGCAGCTAGGGTTTCGGCTTCCATCTCACCGTCCAGTGGCATTTGACTGACGTTGAACTACAGTATGAATGATAGATTTCCCGCCTTGGATCCTCTTGCTCGTGACTTTTGAACCCATGCGATACCTGCTTACCACCGTTTTTCTGACGTTTGCTTGCACCACTGCATTGATCGCGGCTGACAACGGGAAGGGACCAGCCTTCACCGAGCCGCCAAAAGGCGACAAGGACTTTGCCTTGATGGGTGAGTTCCTTGGTGAGATCACGCCAGTCGACGGAGAGAAAGAACAGCTCGGCTTACAGTTGCGTGCTCTCGGCGATGGTTCGTTTGATGCACAATCATTTTTAGGCGGCTTGCCTGGACAGGAAAAGCACAAGCCAGAAGCGTTCCGCATGATCGGTCAACGGTCAGACGATTTTGTGGTCCTTTCAGGTGGGCCATGGGTCATGATTGTTGAGAAGGAACATTGTCTTTTGGTCGATCGAAAAGGGAACAAGATTGGCAAGTTGAATCGTTTGCAGCGGTCTAGCCCTAGTATGGGAGCGCTTCCCCCAGAAGATGCGATCGTCTTATTCAATGGCAAAAATGTTGACCAGTTTACAAATGCTCAAATGACCAAAGATGGACTGCTGATGCAGGGCGCCGACCTCAAACCCATGTTCCAGGACTTCAACTTGCATGTTGAATTCCGGATTCCGTACATGCCAAAGGCGGAGGGACAGAATCGTGGCAATAGCGGACTTTATTTGCAAAGTCGTTACGAGTGCCAAGTCCTTGATTCATTTGGGCTGGATCGACTTTACAACGGTCTGGGGTCGCTGTACCGATTTAAAAAACCCGATGTGAACATGGCCTTACCACCTCTCAGTTGGCAGACTTACGATGTGCAATTCACTGCACCGAGATGGGCTGCTGATGGGGCGAAAGTCCGGAACGCACGGATCACCTCGTGGATCAACGGAGTGAAAGTGCAGGACAATGTCGAGTTGCCCAATAAGACGGGTGCCGGGCAGCAAGAGGAGCCAACCCTGCTGCCGACAAAAATTCAAGATCACGGTGACCCAGTGAGATTCCGAAACGTCTGGTTGATCGACCGTGGTTTGGCACCAGGCAATTTTCCTGTTTATCCCACCAAAGAAGAATTGGAAGCTGCGAAGAAAGCCAAAGTAGCTGCAGAGAAGAAAGAAGCAGAGAAGAAGGCAGCTGCAGCGAAGAAGGCTGCTGCCGAGAAGGAAGCAGCGAAGAAGGTTGCTGCCGAGAAGGAAGCAGCGAAGAAGGCTGC
>Ga0315320_10001015_pt1 | contig 23179 bp, 21 predicted proteins | sample M140m21515metaG_FD_203458 | JGI IMG/M metagenome (GOLD analysis project Ga0315320, IMG submission 203458) | Ammonia-oxidizing marine archaeal communities from Monterey Bay, California, United States - M1 40m 21515 | ecosystem: Environmental > Aquatic > Marine > Coastal | place: USA: California... | reverse complement strand
TAACGAAATTTGAACCAATTTACCCAAAGAAATAAGGGGGTCAAAAATTTCGATAACCGCCTTTAAAATCAGCAATGGTGTCTTGAAAGCAAACTTAAGCGGAAATGCCATTCCGATGCCCTGAAGACACACTCCAAATCCAAGATCGGGAAGACAGTCCGCAAGGATGCCCCCGATCTTAGGAATGTTATCAACCTGTTGTTTGATTCCCGGATTAAACCCGGCACACATTATGTTTTCATCTACATAAGTATAGTCACCTGCGTTGTGGCAAATTTTAAATAGTTTTATGAATTCCTCAATTGTTGTATCGAATGCAGATTCGACACCACGCATAGAACTAACTCCTTGAATTGAGAAAATCGTCATCAGGGAGAAATATCTCTCCAATGGAAAAACGTAATCAAATAAAAGTTTATACTCAGGAGTTCTAGCTAAATATTTATCCCATTTTCCTAAATGTATAGAATCGTCGATTGTCCACTCCCCAGATGGAATTTCTGCTGCTGGTGTTCCGCTAAATCTAACATTTAGTTCTCTATCGACTAACGGGGTACAAAAAATAGGTCTAATTAGGTGCATGAACGCCGTCTGTGTATTCTCCGTATCTCCCACGATCCTTCTTTCTTGCCTCATTTGGGCTTCGAGCATTACCTCATAAACCTCGTGAGACCTCTCTAAAATAAAGAATTTCTCTTCAACATTATTAGAGAGGAATGAAAAGTTGTATACCCCTTTATTATCATTGTGTAGGTAATCGGTAGTCACAACATCTTTAGCTGTATCGGGAGTCCACATCGATGCAAAAATTGGATTCAAAGTCGAAAAGTTATCATCTGATGTCGGCGGCAAGTGCATAATCCGGTGACCATATCGCACTTTTTTAAATAAATCTTCTAGGGTGATTTCCTCGTTCACGTCCTTCATAGATACAAGCAAGGTTGTTATCTCTCTGCTTGAGATAACGCCCGACTCTGATTTCTCGCCTCTGGAGTCACTTAATCCTAAATTTTGATCATTTTTACCCTCTTCACAAATGCCAGACCAACCCCAACGCTCCATATGTTCTTTAAGAAGTCTCTGGATCTGCATTTGCTGATCTTCCCATGGGTGATTCGTCTGTGTCTGCTCTCCCTTAAATCTTTCACCTACCTGTTCAAAAGATATTTTTCCTAGTTCGCTAGTTTTCATCCACACTCGCCAATACCTTTCTACAAAAAGTTCTCCGTTTTTGATATTAAATGAATCTGCGTTTCCTTTTTGTTGAATTTCTTCTGTCTGTCTGAACTCTGCGTATTCTAGGTTACCCTCAATACCGGAAAGTTGTTCCAGTTTTTCGTATCCCAGTTTTTGACCACCCTCAAGTCCCAACTCTCCGGTTCTCGGTTTTGAGAATCTAGTTGTCAAGAGTCTTGGGTTTCCGATTTCTTCCTCTGGTTCTGCAACCTCAAACATCGGCAGCTTGTCCAAAAATACAGAGTCGATGTCGTCAGTCGTCAGTTTTGTGCCGATCACATCAGCCAGTTCGTCTCGAATATCAATAATCTGATTTTTAACCTGCCACTCGATGCCCGCTCCTGTTGGCAACTCTCCAGAGTCTGTTTCTGATACCTCATCATCATCTCGCTCGTCGTCTAAGTGCCTAGCGTACATATTATCTGCAACTTCGACAATATCTGTGAATACATCTTCTCCGTATTTCTTAAGATCGACCTCAATCATTTTAGCAATGTATTTTGTTATCAGTCCGTCGATAACATCTTCCTTCGGTGTAAATGCCGATAATGAAAAAATACTTCTAAGAAGATAATCAATAATATAAGTCCTAATCAGGAGCTTAACTGTAAGTTGACAAATAGAGTCCTGTAGTGGACCGCCTCCGCCGCCTAAACCATCCAGAGACTGTGGACCTTCTCCGGGGCAATTATTTTTTCTAAAGTCTTCTTTTGCTTTTTCTTTTTCTTCATTAATTTTTAAAAGGTGGGGGTCATACCCACACTCTCTCTGTTCCTCGGTTGGCGCAGGAGAAAGATTCAACATGCTCATCAGCGGGGTCTCTGAAAGCTGTGCTTGTCCCTTGACCTCAACCGTGTTCGTTATCATTTGAAAATATGGAGACTCTGCAATTCTTTTTGCTACAAACTTCATTGTGTCTCGTGAAATCTCTTCAAACATAGGAGTCTTATAAAAAGAAGACAACATGTCAAGCATTATTTCACCTGTGATGCCAGAATTAATAGGCGTGTCTACTTGCCAGATTTTCCTAACATAATCCCCAAAGATCTGTTGTTGTGGCGAAGCATTCTTGACCGTTGCAATATCCGTGCCAACGTCTCTCTGAATTTCTTCTATTTGTGACGTAACTGCTTGAGACAGCGGCTCGCTATTATAAATTGAAAATAAAATTTCGGGATTTGTATCAGGGTTCTTCGCAATTGTAAGCACCCATTCATCATCCCATTTTGGATCATATTCTGTGGTTTCAAATTTAAAAGAAGGTGGATCGCCCCACAGAGAAAATGAGTCTGCATCCACTTCATATTGCTGTGAGATTTGCTGTTTTATTTGTTCTAGTGCGGCATCTCGATCAAATTCGCCGCAAGGGTCCGACTCCTCTCCCTGAGCGGCGAGCGCAGCTTGGGCTGAAGCGTATGCGGCGTGTGCCTCCTCAGCTTGAGCATAGAGGTCTCTAATCTCTTTTAAAATCTCCTCATCATCTAAATCAATAAATGGGTTCGCAGTAGCAATTGGCAAAGCGTAGAAAACTTTATAAGTTGGGGAAATAAAGCTCTGAGCTTGTCTCAGTTGCTCAACTGTCGGCTGCTGATCTGTAAATATATCTCTAAACCCAGACAGACTTTCTTCCAATCTGTCGAAAGCGGCGTTCGTCATGGGATCTGAAGGTAAGTTTAGCTCATACAACCAAGCATCTGGAAATTCTCCATATACTGTTTCTACCCTGCCTCCAATGTTTTTTCCAAAAATATCAGTCTTTCTCGTTCTACTCATAGTGAACGAATCATTTGTTTCAAATCCGTTCAATGCTTTTCTAAGTTGTGGAGCTACAGACCTCTTTCTACCTTCGCTAGAGAAGGGGTTCATTTCTTTTGCCATCGCCAAGTCGAGGTTAGCAAAACCCATAGAACCGAGAACAGGATTAACGACTTCTCTGGAATCATCTCCCTTGGTTGTAATTGTTGGCTCAATTGTTTGAGATACGACTTCATCCCTAACCAAAAGTGTGGGAAAGTCTCTAACATCGTCTGCAAAGGCAATGTAAGGACCGTGCATCATAGTGTCAATTACTTTATCTTGCAAATGCTTAACAGAAGAGTGGTCCTCTTGAATCAACCCCGCCATGGCATTAGGTTCCTTACCTGTGGTGTTGCCATCTGGTGTACAAAATATATCTGGTCCGACTTTAGGAATTCCAAAGTTTTTATTAGGATCCAGCAGGGCTTTCTCTAGTGCTGCGGCTTTTGCTTTTTTTCTCTCCCTAATTTTCTTTAAGGCTTCCTCAATTTGACCTTCAGTCATCTGGTCTTCACCTGTGATAGAGCCAGACTTCTTTTTATACAATTCACGCCTGATGGATTGAGCTATCCCCTCTTCATCACAAATTGATTTTGAATATCTAATCGAACTTACCGGATTTGTAATTTGGTCACAATACGAAGAATCAATCATTCCGCCAAGGGCAGCGAACATCTTTTTAATTCTCTTCGGAGTCCACTTCTTTCTGCGGTCTGCTGGAGGGTATCTTAGGTTCAAGAAATTACCGACTATGGTCAACAATTCTTTAGCCGCAGAACCCTGTAGCAATAAGCACATCTCGAACGGAGTTAAAATAGCTGATAAATCAGACAGCATGTTTCTTACAACGCCGACTTGTTCATTAAGTTCTGGGGAAATTACTTCCGGATTGTTATTGGGAAGACCATCGGTTAGGGGCGAAGTGTTGGCGAAAGGCAGTACTCCCAGAGCTTCTAAAAGGTCTTCTAATCTTTTGTCCATCCCTTCCGGGGTCACGTCGTTGCCGCTTGCAGGATCGATGCCATTATCAAGTCCATCGTTTATATCTTGCGAACCATAGCCATCTAAACCTTCTGCCTGCTGGCATTCAATAATAAGACCCTCTAGGAGGTTTGTAATCAAACTGACAAAAGACTGAATTAGAATACTAAGAAGAGCCTTAGTGATCGCCTCCACCAAACTTCCCATAATGTCCTCGACCGCAAGATCATCAGGAAAGTTCATCGTTGGGACTTTCGGAAGTTTAAACTTCTGTTTTTTTCTATTCTTTAAATACTCATAATAACCTTCGCCAAGTTTCTCAGCTTTATCCCAATTCTTTTCAAGTGATTCTTTAAATGCTTTAATCTCTTCCCATCTTTCTGCGGCGACATCAATTTCCGGTAATTGAATGTTAATACAAGCCAGAGCCTGCATCATCAAGTCCTCAATAGACACCTTATTTATAACACATTGAAACGCAGCCTCTAGTTGAGAGGATTCTGGTTCTTTTCTGACGCAGTTTAGCGCATCTAAAAGACCATCTGGTTGAGACCACTTGTCCATAACCGGGTCTGAGTAATTGAGGCGTGATTTGAAGACAGCCTCTCTCAACTTCTTGTCTTTGAGTTTTCCATCTTCTATTACTCTTTGACTATCAGTCTTTATAAAATCTATGTCCATTTCCGCCATCGTAAATGACCAAGGACTGGTCTTAGGCGATGTGTCAATATCTGATTGTTCGCTCGGTTTTGACGGAATGATATCTGGCTTATCATCTACAGTATATGACGTAATGAAATCTGTCCACGGCATATCCTTGCCCTTGTTGTTGATCTCATGTCTCAAATATAAAAATCCTGCTGAACGGATATAAGCAAACGGCTCATCAAGAATGTAATCACGCATCCCATTTGCAAAAACAACGGTAGCTCCGGTGCTCTTAAAACGAACCTGTGCATATACAGCTACATAATTCTCATCTAAACCTATCTCAAAAATATCATCAGCAGATTCATTTAAGGTGACGTTGTTTGCAGAAAACAGTTTATTTGTAGAGGACATCAACTGATCAATACTTGAAGCTTCTTCTTCCGCATCCCAATATTCAACAGACCCTTCAAAGTTTGATATATCAACCCCAAAACGACGTAAAGTTGATGAAAGCTCTTGAGCTTCACTTCTCATTCTTGAGGTCAAGAAAGACATCGAATATTTCATTGTTGCTTCAATGTCGTGACGTATGATTGAGGGTGACTCGGCACCATCCGGTGTTTGAACCATCTCGACTTCTGGCATTTTATCTAATGCGTCCAAGTACTTGTGTGGTAAACAAATCAGTATTTTTAAATTAGAGTCGGGACGGGGTGATAAAAACCAGTCTTGTGCACGTGCGAATATAAATGAGTCTTGTAAAGATTCTCTTTTTGCTCTAGCATCTGCGTCTTCGTATGTGGTTGAGCCACCCTCCTTTGAGTTTTCGGATAAAATTCTCCATAAACCGAAATCAATCGAATCTGACATTCTTTGAGTTAGTTGGTTTCCTCCGGTTGACTTGTGTTCCGTCTCCACGACTGTGCACCAACTGGCAGTACTTCTCTCAAACCAAACAGCGGATGGTTCTTTATGAGTCCAGTCTGTAGCTTGTGATTTAATATCAGGAATTGATTTATCAGAGCACTTGTATTTCGCCGATTCTTTTGTTGACTCCAGCTTTTCTGTAAACTTTTTATATAGAAAGGAACTTTGTTGCTCATAACCCTCTACAACAACCTTCATCCATTCGCATTTATGACCAGTTGCTTCATCAACAACAATAAACTGGGTGCCATTGGGTAGCATTGCAAGTTTTGTACCCTTTTTGTCGTTATCTTTATTTGCACTTTCATCTACGGAAGTCCAAGATGCCGAATTCCTTAGTGCCAAGCTTGAACTTACCTTTACTTTATGTGTCGGAGAGGTTGGCAGCGGAGGCTGTGAAGGAGTAACGCCGTCATCTGCCTGCATCTGAGGGTTTGAGGGTCCGGGCTGTTCCGGTGATGGTTCCTCTGCTTCTTCAACCTCCGTAGTTGGCACCAACGATTCTTCTGGATTTGGCTCTTGGACTGTTGAGGCACCTGCACTAAGAACGTCTATGATGGCTGCACGGGTGCCGCCAGTTGCACAGACTTGAGGTCTTAAAGCACAATAAGCATCGATGTCGACTTGCTTGATCTGTACCTTTGTGCCATTTACATCAATTATGCCCGGTCTGGGTATAGGTTTTTCTTCGTAATCTCGCAACAATAGCGCATTCTCGTGAATTACATTAATTTTTGCACTATTTTTATCATAATCGTATCCGGTGTCGGCTGCGTGCCTGTCTGCCGAACTTTGATCTAATAAATTTACTTCTTGATAAGATAATTTTGCCATGATATTCCTAATTCACATGATTGTATCTGCTGTTGATATATTTACCACCAGAAGCATAAAAATATGTTTTTTCGTACATTTGAAGATTTGTTTTGTGCATCACTAAACTCTTTTTTGTTTGTAAGAGATGATTCATCATCGTCATGATTCCAGACGGCACTACAGTTGGGGATGGTGAGGTTGGAATACCAAAGAATGGAGAAAAATGCCAATGTGACGTAAGAGCAGCATTAAATGAAAATTGATACATTAACAACCCATCCACAATTCCATTAAGTTTGTTCATGTGGTGTACCATGCGCCTCATTGCTAATAACATGTTTTCACCCTTTACAAAAGGTTGCATATCTTCATCATCGTTACCTGCAATAAGATCAATCCCCAAAACTGTTTTGATTTCTGCCCCTTGGGAATTCTCTTTATCAGTTTGCGTTACCAATTTAATACTTTCTCGACCCACAAGACGGACGGCATCAGCCTTAACACATACAGCGGATTTTGTCTTCGACTTCCCCACAACCCCACTAGTGAGTCCGAAATTGGCATCGATGTCTGTTTTTTGGCTAATATACACTCGTGCAGAGTCTGTTATCATATTTGGATCTGCCCATAGTTGATTCCCGTCTTTGTCTTGGGATTTGGGGCTTGATCCCATTCTACCAACACACAGGTCGATCATTCCGCATTGAGTGTCTCCTTTTCCTCCATAACCACTTAACCTGCTCGCTGGTCTATCTCTCCCCAGTACAATTGCGGTATTGTTTTGTCCGGTAATTACATGTTCACAAGCAGACTTCAAGAACAAAGGAAGCGGTTCTCTTAATTGACCTCCTCCTACGCCTCGCTGACCAAGCTGGGTGGCACCTTCTGCCGCCTCAACTCTATCTGTTTCCCGCTGATTTCCACCAACTTGATCAATAGCTCTTTTTCTTCCATTCCCGCTCATGATTGCTCCTTAATATTATTCACTACTACTACCGCTGGGTGGTGTTGAACCACCAGCGTTCGGCCAGTTTGCCCACATACCCGGAACCGTTGAAGGTCCATCTCTCTCATAATGATCGTAAGTCATACCGCCAACACTAGACCATCTAAACCCTCTTCGTGGATCGTGGTGATTGCGCTTCTTCGCTTGGAAGTGGGCAACAACATGTTTATCATCCATCGGGATGTTTCTTCTTCTACAAATGTTTCTAACTAAATTAGTGAGAGACCTGTATTGGGCTTGAGTTGTTTGATTGTCAGTTGGGGCTTGAAGGTCAATTGCAATGGAGCGTCGATTCACGTTAGGCATACATTGACCCTCGAACTCAGATCTAGAACAACCCGCATGAGCGCAAGTAAGCCTCTCAGACATTAACTGCCAAACCGTACCATCATAAGTAATATAATAATGTGTGCCAAGACCTGAATTTTGCCATTGATTGATAACGTCTCTAATCGCTGTAGCTCCACGATTCTGTCGTCTTCGGGGGATCTGATCTGGTCTAGGGTGGTAACCGCCGTCGTGGATAACAATAAAATCGTAACCGCTTCTTCTGGTTGAAGTGTGGCGATTGTTATCTAGCTCACCAAGCTTAGAAGCCTCGTACATAGGAATACCTGCTGCATCTTGTTCAGTTGATTGCTGAGGTGGAGTTGCTGGAGGTATTGGTCTAGTAGGTCTGTTTCTCCTACCTCCACCTCCGGCACCAGCTTGACCAGAGCGACAACTTCCGCCGACTGCTGATGGCGTGGCGGATCCTGATGTTGATGAAGCTGCATTGTTGTTTTGCCCATTCGCTGTTCGTTCAGTTTCCTTAAATTCACACCAAGCCCCTGCAACCTGATTCCATAAAGAAGCATCAGAACACCCCTCTGGGGCTGTGAATGTTGGAGATGTAGTTGGTGCAGATGGGCAAGTTATTGCGCCAGCCAGTTGATCGATTTGCGGAGCGGTTCGAGCCTGTCCGTCAGACCACTTCGGTGCTGGTAATATTTCTGTTCTCTTTGTCTCATATGCTGCTTGTTTTGCTGGAAGTTGTTCACGGGCTGTTGCTTGTCTTTGCTGGGCTTCCGTTTGTTCTGTAGACGCAGCCGCTGCGGGTCCAGAAGCAGAAGCTGTAGATGGAGTTTCTCCAGAGCTTGTAGATGCGGAGTTCTCAGTAGACGGTGTTTCGCCATCTGAAGAAGTTGAACCATCTGTCGTCGGGACTGAAGTTTCAGTTGCTCCGGCGGCACGTGCGTTGAGAGTATCGTTAAAAAATTCTGGAATCATTTGTCGAGCCATCGATGCTGTCCAAGGAGTAGTTGGTCTACCTCCTGCTTCTGCCCATGCTCTTTCCATTTCTTTGGATTGCATACACCACAGGTTTCTTCCTCCACGGGCTGCTGAAGCTATCCACTCTTCCCATCTTCTTGAGCCAACGCCCTTAAACGGTCCTCCGGACTCTGAAACACGAAGGTGTCCTTCCGGGTCGACGAAACAAGTAACTACGTGGCTAATTTTATGTTCTATTCTATTTCCACTAGCGTCTCTCCAAAATCGTCCTCGGCAAAAGGAAGGGGGCGGAACAGTAAGCGTAGCCATTGCGATGTCATCCCCCGGCATAGGAGGAACAGCGTTGAAATCCCACGGCGTGATCTGTGATGCACCCGGTTGATTCCCAACAACCATAACGTTCGTGTGTTGGGCTGGCTCTGGCGCAGAGTTTGAACCTCCAATATAATATGCGGAGTACGGTGTATACCCAGTCCACCAATTTTCTTTATCCACGTTGTTTGGTAACCCGTAATAACCTTCTCCGCAAAGCTTCTCTGCTAAGACCCTTACGGCAAAACAAAAACCAGAGCAATCAATGCCTCCGGGTCGACAACCTCCAATAGTCCGGTCTGTTCCGTTTGCGCCACGACCACCGAGAAAATAACCTCTGTCAGAATAATCCTCACACACGATAGTTCGAGCCTTGGTAATCCTTGCTAAACGGCTTCGTATATTAGAACACGATCCCGGAGCCATGCGACCTGATACCGATAACCCAGAGCCTCCTGCTGCCACATAGTTGGAGGCGTGTTGCCTCGAATAATAAACATGTCCTCCGCCTTGACCACGTGTAGGAGATCTCATGTTTCTAGCTCGGATTTGAGCCCTCGGTAAATAAATTGCATTCCCGTAGTTCTCTCCAGATGCCTGAAGTCTTGCTCTCTGATCTGGTGATAATGAGCCTCCTGATGATGGAGAACCGCCAAGGTTGCCACATGGTCCATGGGCATTTTGACTTCTGTTTCCACCGCCACCGGCTGAATTTTCAGGTGGAGGGAAAACTGGACCTACAAAAGTAGGATCTGTTTGATTTTTTCTGTTTCCGAAATCGACCCAGACAAGATCTCCAGCAGAAGCCTCTGCCACATTAGAGTCTGCTGCGACGAAAGTCGGATATCTTGAGATAATCGCTTTGTCTTCTTCGCTCGAAGATTCTCCTTGGTCATAAGCTGATGGCTCTGGAAGCATGGCATGGATTTCTGGAATCCGTACCTTATATCTTTTCAACTCATAAGGGGGTGCTTCTGAGCCTCCCTCCTCTGTGCTACCAAAAACATTGAAGAGCCAATCACCGGGCGGCAGATCTGTTGGAGAGGGAGGATCTAAAACTTTTAAAACAACGCCCTTATATGGACCAACACCCTCTAGAGCGTTCGGAGTGTAGTGGCTGATAGCCGCATCTCTCATCGCTGCTATCGGATCTTCACTTTGTGTGCTTAGTCTCCTCTGTGCATATGAAGGAGAAACATCATTCAGTTCACCGAAAGCGAACTTTTTATCTTCTGGGATTTGAGGGTCTGACATTATTCATCCTCCGACACCGAACCAGCTTCTTGAATTAAATCAAATAACTCATCTTTTTCATCTTTTGATAAAGAGGCGGATTTTACAGTATTTTTTTGAATGATGCCAGCAATTTTTACTAACTGCTCGTTTGATCTCTGGAGGGTTTCTACATATTTAGAAGCAATTAAGCCGCAGGACTCATGTGTATGATTTCCCTGCGACTTCATGTGCGTCATTAAATCTGTAAGGAGAGAGGACGTAATAGCCCTATCCTTCTTGATGTTTTTTAGTGCTTGCTCAAGTTGCTCCTCCAGATTTACTACTTTTGACATGTTCTTCTTCTCCAAAGTGGGTTATTTTTCCATCATTCCAGTCATTACGAAAAGTTTTATACTTAGAACGTAATTTATTGAGATTGTTAACCACCTGCTTTGTATTTAAGCCTGTAATTTCTCTCAGGTACAAGTAAATAGCTTTTTTATTGAAAATTTCAATATCATCTGGGTTCTCAAGAAGAATTTGAATTGCTTGGTAAACTTTCTCTTCGTTTGGCTTCATTGGCATCTCGCCCCAGCCACGAATTTCACCCCACAGGGCTTGCCAGAACTCCTGTTTCTCCCTTTCTTTATGATACGGGTTTTCAATAGACATGTGTGTTTGTTCTGCGATTTTTGATAAATCGTCGAACTGAATTTCTCTCTGTCGGTGAAATTGATGCCTCTTAACTTTGTGGATGAACCAATTTTTAGTAACAACGCTAAAATAAGAGAATGCCTTTGAGCCCTTGTCCGGGTTAAACTTTTCTAAAATAGTAGTGAGCCACACCTTACACTCATCTTGAAGTTCTCCAATATTGGGTAAGTTTGTAAACTTGTAAGTGTAGACAATCTTGTCAACCATCTCAGAAAGGGCTGGTTGAATCAATTCTCTATATAATTGCTCTCTCACGTCCCTATCATCAGTTTTACAATACTGAACAATAGCATCCTCGTGTACCTGCGTGAAGTATAGGCGACCCGTACCTCTTTTTCTTCTTTTTCTTTTTAACTTGGGCTTGGGCTTGACTTCTTCTTTACTGCTCATCTTCTTCTCCAACATTTGATTCGATTGTATCTACAATGGTGAAGTTGTTTCTGAACTCTTCTAAATCTTGTTGTGATTCCTTGATCACGTTGATTACAAAAGCTATATCCGGGTCATTTAATATCAACTCTTTTCTTGAAAAGTTGTTAAGTTCTTCAAGCCTACTATCGAGAGAATCTCTAATTGAGTCGACACCCTCTGTGTACAGAACAATATTTTGGACCAGTTTTTTGATATACCAGACAAGAACACCATTAGATATTAGTGATAGCGATAAAGCCGTGGATAATAGCATTATAACAAGTGTTGAAAAATTCATTTATAATCCTCTCGGCTTTGTTTTTTTGTTTTATCTAATTCTTTCTTTGCTTCTTCAATATGCTTACTTACTTTATTAGCAACATCTACATTCTCGGCGACATTAGAAGACGATGAGAATGTGTATTGTAGAGAGGGGATTCTCTGGACGTGACCTTTACAGCTAACGCAATTGTCCAGAGAATCTCCCATCGAGTGAAACACCGTAAAGGTTTTTTCACAGTCGCTACATTTGTAGGCATATCTAGGCAAAGCTATTCAGCCTCTAGTAGAGACTTCTCTACGTCGGCTGCACAAATTGTAGGTGGGTTCGCCACCTCAAGTTCTCCAGATGTTGTACCCCAGCGTTTAGTCTCGGAAGACTTAGTGAATTCAAAAGATTTTAGGACTGGTACAATATCCGTCTGTTCCATCAAACTCTTTTGTAGCGCAACCATGATGGCACCTAATGCCTGATCTGATAATTTCATTTTAATACTCCTTTAATGTTTAATTGAAATCTATACAACAGAGAGAACAGATTCTACAAATTGTTTATATTTCTGTTCCGGTTTGTTGTTCTTAATAATATAATTTTTTAGTTTTTTAGCATTTGCAGAAGACGGATTTTGATATTCTTCACGCATCTGATTTCGTAAAGAGTCAAGCTCTGGAAAGCACCACGAAGCCGATGCCTCAATAACACCCTCCCAGACCGCCTCTGGTTGCACCTGAGCCACCTTATAATCTACTTCTGAAATCATAACTTTCGTGTTGTTATCGCTCTTGCTTTTCGTTTTAATTGAGGTGAAATCAGTAATTCCTCCCCAATTACAGGCAATAACCGGCAACCCAGCAGAAGCAGCCTCAAACACAGGAAGACCGAAACCTTCTCCGTGAGATGTGGTGACATAAGCATTTACATTCTCGTGAGAGTATAGCCCAGCCATCTCTTGGTCACTTAAATTTCCGTGAAGGAGGTAAACACGACACTTCTTGTTTTCTGGGAAATGCTTCATAATATATGAAAGTCTTTCCATGCAAACTTGCCTGTCAATAACAGAACTGTTTTTAATGTTCGTCTTTACAATCAGTCCGACCTCTTCATTTGTAAACTCTTCTAAGAATGAGGTTATCGTCGCTTCAATATTCTTTCGAGGGCTCCATTGAGCGACAGTTAAAAAGTTGTAATCGGTTTGTAAGTTTAACTGTGGTTTATGAGCAACAACACCGTTTCTAATTGGGTAGTTGACCACTTCTAACTTTGTCTCGTCACAACCAGAAGTAACAAAGCCGTCCTTGGTGTGGTTTGATGGAACAATAACCTTGTCCATTTGCTCAACACTCTGTTTCCAAGCAGAAGGGACTGAGCTTGTTTCAACCCCTGCCGTATAGCCGATATTTTTTCGTGCCATAAATTGCCATTCGGAAGGTAGAGTTACCTGTAGGGAAACATCAAACGCCTTATCAGGAGATTGAATCTTTTTTATAGTTTTTAAGATTGTGTCATCAATCCACTTTCTTTCCTCGGTATCTTCGTACAACCAGCCGGTTGCTCCCCACCCAGTATTGATAAGATATACATCTACATCCTCACTACTCCTTAACGCCCTTAAAGCAAACCTGCATTGTTCTCCGTATCCGGAGCGTGAAAGTGCTGGTCCCTTTACTAATACCTTCTTCATTTTACCTCCGTCAAATTCCATGATTCATAACCTTTTCTATTACCCCAAGAACCGCAGTCCTCGTGAATGTTCGAGAATAAATTTACCCATTCTTCTTGATACTTTTTAAATGAGAAATTACTCAATACGTGGGCTCTTCCTGATGCTCCTAGACTCGAACGCTCCTCTGGTGACAAAGCGTATACCGAACGAAGTGCTGAAAGAAAATCCTCTTTTGAAATACGGTCTTCAAAAATAAATGGAACTTTCTGACTCCCTACGACTGTCTTTGAGGTTGGTTCAATTCCTACGCCAAAGTAATTTTCTCCGTCGGTTACCTGCTCTTTTAATCCACCAGTCATCGTTACTACGATTGGGGTCTCACAAGATAAAGATTCCAGAGTTGATAATCCAAATCCCTCAGCGTCTGCAATGTTGATCGTGCAGTCTGCCAGATTATATAACATAGCCATGCGCTCAGGTTCATATTTTGCTGGAGATAACAGTACCTGACCCTTATCTAAACCTGCTGCGTTCGTCACATACTCCAAGTCTGGTCCAGTTGGTTCTTTCGGGTTCGTGTGCATGATCAAACAAGCGTTGTCATGACCAACCTCGTCTAGAAACTCCTTAAACCACCACACTAATGAAGCTGCTTGTTTTCTCTTGGTGTTCCTATTGTTCCAAAAGAAGATAGTCTTCCCATCGTACTCCTGACCAAGGTGTTGTTGTCTAAACCTTGCCACGTCGCTGTCAGAGACCTTCTTATATACATTTGTGTCTACTGCGTGTGGGATGTGGTGGGTCTTTACTTCAGGAGAAATCTCATTAACTATCTCTTTAGTTAAATTAGAGATTGTAACAATCATGTCGTTTGAATCATAAAACCTTTTATTAAAAGTTGGCGTTGGGTAATTATCCCAAACATGATAATAAACAACAGGCATCAATGGACGAATTTCGTCCTCGATTTGCCATAAAAATTCCCAATATCTTGGATCCGTCATCATCCATAAAATATCAGGCTTCTCTGTCCTCAAGACAGAGCGAAGAACCTGCTGGTTTCCATATCCCTCGACTGGGAAAATCTTCCAATCCTCTCCATACTCTTCCGAGATCTGAGGTGTGTTATCTGCATGACGGGAAGCACCCGCCAAGCTAACTACAGAAAACTTTCCTGAATCTAAAACAGACTCAATCATGTTTTTTGTTTGAATACCGACACCTGTTGGGTAGAGTGGGTGGTCACCTAGAGTTAAAATTTTAATCTTATTTGTCATTTAAATTCCTATGGGCACTCGGGCGTATTTTTGTATTCGCAGCGAGCGCATGAAAGCTTGTTCTTTATGAACGTTTTATTGTTAATATTATACAACGCTTTATCTAAAAGGTTAAGTGCATTATTTGTCTTTTTCTTCCCGCTTGTTACACGAAAGATTTCAACATTGTTGCTTTTTGCGGTACGTTTAAGAAGCGCAAAGTGAGTTTCAATGTTCTCGGGGTCGACATTAAACTTTTGTGCATAAAAATGCTTATAGAACGTCAGTTGATAGGTCGTCATGGGGTCTGCTTTTCGGCGAGCATCCCATCCCCATGAACAAGTTTTCCAATCAATGATGTGAACCTTTCCATCAGGAGTCCTCACAACCAAATCAACAAAGCCCTTAAATTGGTGTTCATAATTTGGAATAGGTTCATATAATTCTTCCTCGGTAGCTACAAGTTCATATTCGTCGAACATTTCATTCAATGCTGGGATTGCTAGTGGTTGTAGAACTTTTCCCTGTTCCCTCATCTGCGAGACAAGCTTCTTATCCAGCTTATAATCTTCAGGCAGCGTCTTTAGCTCTTCGATAAAATACTCATCAAAAGGTTTAACTTCCTTGCCGTTGATCTGGTCCTCGCAAGATGTATGCATTGCTGTCCCGAAAGCGGTATGCTCATTGCCCTTGAAGAGCTTGATGCCGTCAACATAGGATAGCTTGTATGCAAAGGGACATTCGTTCCACTTCTTTAATGCAGAGAAAGATATATGACTCATTATGACCTCTTTTTTGTAGTTCTTCTTCGGCGTGTTGTAGTCTTTTTCTTTACTTGCGTTTCGCTCGGCTCGGCAAACTGAGAAGCCTCTTCTTCATCGCTCGGCTCGGCAAACTGAGAAACCTCTTCTTCATCAGAATCTACAGGAAGCTCTGCTTTTACTACAGTTTCCTTCTTTGGTGTAGCCTTCACAGTAGTTTTTCGAGTAGCAACCTTTTTTACAGGCTCAACTTCTTCCTTGAGTAGTTCAAAGGTCCACGAAGCCCGGATTACACTAGCGGAAGAATCCTTATAATCGTAATTATAAACCCTGCCGCCGGAAGAACACTTTCCAATTTTATATCCAGCCTCTTCTAGCCAAGCTTGTGCGTCTGGAATTCCATAACGGCGTTGGTTTATTCCATTATTTTTAGTCGGTGTGACAAGCACCGCTTCGATGGTGATAGTCTCCCCATCATTGCGAGAGATAATTTTTTGACTTATCCCTCTGTCAACAACTTTATTCATTCTATACATTTTATTCTCCATAACTTAGCATAAAAATATCTTCAATTTTGTTAAACAACTCTGGACTTAATTCTTTTACGTCTTTTTGAGAACCATTTAAGTAGTGCTCATAACCATTTGCAAAGTATTCAGACAAAGAAGTAGCTGCATATGGGCTTACAAAAAGATTTGGAGTCAAGATCGCCAAGCGGTCATATCCCACTTCTTTATATAAAAACTCGTCATAAGTTGAATCAAACTCCATGTTATATAAATCAAAATCATTATATACATTATAACCTTCGGAGGCGAGAATGTCAAACAAATTCTTTCTTTTTTCTGTATACTCTCGCTCGACGGTGCCGTCTCCGTAGATTTCAGCATCGGATATTTCTTCAACGACGTGAGCAATCTCGTGCATCAGGTCATCATAAATATCTTTTTCCGTCTCTTGGTCATTTGTCATATAAATCGCTCCATCTAAATAAAGAGCTTCGGCTTCCCTTTGTTCCAGAACGTCAAATTCGCCGACAAAGATACACTCCAAATTATAAACAAACGCTTTTGGGGTCACCTTCTCGACTGAAGCAAGGACTTTGGCAAAGTCTATTTCTTCAGGCAAGGGGTCTTTGACTACAACGTAAACATCTCCGCCGAATGCAGTATATTCTTTTCGTTTATTTAAAACGACTTTAGATGTTTCTTGGATATAGTCTCTAATCCCCATCGGCTTCACCAGCATTGAGGTTTGTCAACTCTGATTCCGCCAATTGTCGACCGACCTCAACATCATGAATACCTTGTTGATATCCACGAATCCAGTTCTCTTCTGCCAATGCCATTACAAATTCAGGAAACTCATCAGCTAGAATGTTGACGATCATTTCGACGGTAACTTGACCATCTTCAGGGTTTGATTTGCCCCCCACATAATCCACGAGCCAAGTTTTTACTGGTGATTCTGTATATACCTCTTTTGATAATTCGGGATTCGAGGTAAACTCCCCTGCTTTAATTGTTGGTAAATCTGCCATGTTATAGACTTCTCCTTTCTATTGTTATAATATAACACACTAAAAGGTACTTGTCAAGTAAAAAGTTTATTTTTTTTATAAATTTTTTGCAGCTAAGGTTGCGACTTCTGATCTCTCACCCTTGATGAGTGTTATATGACCGGTCAATGGGAATTCTTTAAGCTTCTCGATAGCGTGGCTGAGCCCGTTGTTTGTGGCATCTACATACGCATTGTCAATTTGCTCTATGTCGCCTGTAAGTACAATTTTAGTATTTTCACCTACACGAGTTACAATTGTCTTTAACTCGTGTGCCGTAAGGTTCTGAGCTTCATCAATAATGATATATGCGTCTGATATTGAGCGACCTCTAATATATGTCAAAGCTTCAATCTCAATGATGCCTCTCATCATATAATCTTCCAAAGTCGCTCTATCGTTACCCATTAGGAATCTCAAGTTATCTTGAATTGGAGCTAACCAAGGATTCATTTTCTCTTCCAAGGTTCCGGGAAGGTACCCAAGATCTTTTCCAAGAGGTTGAATAGGTCTGGACACAATAAGGTGTTTGTATCTTGTTGCTGCGGTGGACTCAACCACCTGTTCAAGACCCGCTGCAATTGCACAAAGAGTCTTTCCAGAACCGGCTTGCCCAACTAGAGTGACAACAGGGACACTAGAATCCATCAATAAGTCAAGTGCGAGCCCTTGTTCTTTATTTCTTGCCTTCACCCCCCATGCTTTGTGCTTCGGGATCTTTTTTATTGCCTGATTCTTATCGAAAAATCTAGCCAAAGCCGTCTTCTTTTCCGAAGAGCTTGAAACTAATAAAATAAATTCATTTGCACACAGGTTCTTACTCAACTCTTCGTCGAGTAACACTTCTCCATGTTCATAAAAATGATCGACAAGTTGATCATCTACCAACAACTGTGTGAAGCCAGTATATAACTCACTTGAGGAACGTACAACGCTCGAAGAGTCGTATCCCTCCACGTCCATTCCGATGGAATCGCACTTTACTCTCATGTTTATATCACGAGAAACAACAATAATCTTTTTTTCAGGATTATTTCTTTTTTCTGTAAGAGCCGTAGCAATAATTTGGTTATCCGAATCTTCTTGGCTCCACTCTTTCGGGATCACGTCTGGGTCATAGCCCGTCGCACGAAGAAGACCTAAGCCTTTTCCGATACGAACCCCATCACCGATGGAACCCTTCTTTCTGAGCCTGTCAAGTATACGAATGGTGTCTCTAGCATTGACCCCTACGCCATCTTGCCTCTTCTTGTGTTTGTCGATCTCTTCTAAAACTTTTAACGGTACGATGATATCGTTGATTCCGAATGAATTTACTGCTCCTGAGTCGGTCAAGTAAACATTGGTGTCAATGATATAGGTTTTTTTCCTTGGCATTTGAAATCCTAATATTTGGAAGGTTGGATCTTCAACCTCATTAATAAATAGCCTTCTTGATGAAATAATGAGGTTTAAGGTAAAAGCCCCTAGTTATTATTATAAGAGCATGTATGTGCAGACAGGAGAAGCAATGCAGTAATGAATCAAATTATTAAGAAAGCCCTATTATTAACCACGCCTTTACTCCTCATGTTAGGTTGTCACGCAACAACATCGAGGACCATACCGGATCTCCCTATAAGAGCTTCTGTGAAAATAGAAACTGGGGCGGCTGTGACGTTTTGTGACGAGAGTGGTGCAAGATGCGACACAGCCCGGATGATGACAGGAAGTGGTTCTGGTGTTGTGATCTCCCACCATAAAAACAGCACGTTCTCGATGACGGCAGGTCATGTATGCGACTTTGGATATGAAAGACCTCCCCTTCCGCCTTTAGGTGGACCCGTCGAAATTACTGCTTTTGCTGCGTCTATAGGGATTCAACTTGAATTTATTCCTGCAACTGTAAGTTCATCGTGGCTTGTTTTTGTAATGGATACTGATTTTAATCGACATTACGCAATCCCAACTTCTGTTATATCTCCACGTGACAGCATCGGCTCTGGCACTACAGTAGATCTTTGTCTTCTGGTGTCCCAAAGGATTGATGTATCTCCGGCTCGACTAGCGACAAGAACGCCGGAGTCAGGAGATCGTATTTACAACATCGCTTCACCATATGGAACATTTTTTCAAGGAGAAGGTGGAATGTTGTATGAGGGGATCTTGACCAGTCCTCAAGGGATGAACGGAAGTTCTGTATTCTCTATTCCGGCTGCGCCGGGAAGTTCAGGTAGCCCGATATTCAATTCAGAAGGAGAGATTATTGGAATCGTTAGTGCTGTGCACAGGATGGTGCCGAATCAGACAATCGGAGCAAGTATTAGACAAATTAAATGCTTCCTGCATAATTCTTTCAATAGTGCAGAGGTGCCTCAAGCTGCTCCACGGGGCGTTAACTGTAACGATTAACTAATCATAGTTAACATAACGTAGGAGACTAATGTGGCTACGACAGATCCGTAACACACTCCAACTAACGCACCCAAACCAAATGCACCAACATTCTTTATGTATTGTATTATATGTTTCATGTGATAACTAGTTAAATTATTAAATTTAAATGGCTCCGACTGCTGGGCTCGAACCAGCGACCCGATGATTAACAGTCATCTGCTCTACCTACTGAGCTAAGTCGGAATAATGTGGAGCCGCTGATAGGAATCGAACCTACAACCCCCTGATTACAAATCAGGTGCTCTGCCAATTGAGCTACAGCGGCATTTGTTTATATCGCCCTACTTATTAATATAATGGAGGGATATATGAGTGTCATTTTATACAAATTCAGGTCTTTCTGGACTTTTAACAAATAAAGAAGTTCTCGATTACATTAAGATGCTAATGAGAGAAGCTGAGAATCCTCGAAACGACGGTTGGGTTCAAAAAGGTTATAGAGACCGGATTGAAGAAATTAAAAATACTATAAATAGATTTGGTCACGTGAGCTAAAGTTTATAACCCATAAGGTAGGGATACCATTTTGTTGGAATACCCTCATTCTGTTCCAGTACTCTAAAGCTATTGAGCGAAGGGGTTGTTGGTTGTCTTATAGGCTGCATGTTAGCTTGATATGGTAATTTGTCTCCCTTCTTTTGATTACAGCTTTTACAACAAGCTACAATGTTTTCCCAAGACTTTGGTCCTCCCTTGCTTCTCGGAGTAACGTGATCTAAAGTAAGAGCCTTATCAGGAAAATCTAAACCACAATATTGACATATATATTTGTCTCTCCAAAATACGTTTCTTCTGTTACACTTTAAGGAAATCTTATTAACTTTTATATATCGATTAAGTGAAATCACACAAGGTGTTTCAAACGTCTGATGAGCAGACCTTATGTAGGAATCATCATAAGTTTCAACAAGGTTCGCTCTACCCATATAGATCATACAAAAGGCTTCAAAGGAGGATATTATCTGAATTGGTCGAAAAGAAGAATCTAACTTCAATGCCCTCATAGAGTCCATATTTTACCCTCCTTAGCTGTTATTCATTCACGCAAAATCAATTCAACGTCGACATCATCTGTTTCTAATTCAATCCAGACTCTAGCACCACAGCTTAATGGCTTGTGGGCACTATAAACAACTGTTGCGACTTTGGCACCGTCCTTGGTTTTTATAATTGCCTCGTGAGCATAATTATTTTCCTTATAGGTTTTCACGGTTAACACAGGTTCATCTGTGTTATTTTTTGTATTCGATCTGATCTTGTGTTGGTTGACGTGAATAATTTTTTTCATAAATTGTTTCGCCTCCACCAATCGAATGCTACTGACCCAACAAAAATAGCGGTACCTAAAGTAACTACGTTGATAAAAAACTCAATCATCATTTTTCCTTTTTAAATATTTCAAAGATGGTCGGGAAGGCAGGATTTGAACCTGCGACCCTCTGGTCCCAAACCAGATGCGCTACCAGACTGCGCTACTCCCCGATATATCATGGCTGGGGCAACTGGATTTGAACCAATAACTTTCGGAGTAACAGTCCGACGTTCTGCCAATTGAACTACACCCCAACCATGTAAATATTTATTCAAAGAGACGTGAATCCTTTGTGATAATAATTCTCGCCATCGAGCCTCATGTGAGAGTCATAATCTTCATGAAGATGAAGATAAGCATCAGCTTCTGGAATGTCCATACAGTCCTCTGAGAGAGGATTGACATCACCGAAAGGTAACGATTGCGAAGGATTAAAAAAGAAAGTAGATACAGTTTCTAATTCAGACCACCAACTAATCATTTCAGATTTAGTTTTTCCGGTAGTCCATATCCAATAACGGTATCCGTATTCTTCTTCAATAAAGATTTTCATATCATGAATCTTTCTAGTTAAAGATGGCACTCCAGAGAGGACTTGAACCTCTGACCCTCGGTTTAGAAGACCGATGCTCTATCCAACTGAGCTACTGGAGCATTATCTATAATATAATATAAATACTAAAACTTGTCAAGCAGTTTTTGAAGATTTTTTAGACTTTTTTGTCTTCTTATCTTCTGAGAGCTTACTTAGCTTCGCTTCCATCTTTTTATTTGCTGCATCTAATTCTGGATTAATCCTTTTCTTAATCGTGAAAAGACTTCCTCCGTCGCCACTTCTTCTAATCTTATAATTAAAAGTAGGTTGTTCTGCAATCATGTGCATCATTGCTGAGCTAGCTTCTTCGTATGAAGAAAATACACCTGCATTAGCCCAAGGCTTTCCCTGCTTGTGTACTAAAGTTTCTTTTTTCTCTATAGCAACTTCTTCAGTCATCTCTGTCTCCTTGTTCGTAATATACTACTTTGACATCCAGCTTTTAGCAATGTTCAAAGCTTTTTCAACTGGTTGAAACTTGTCGCCAATAATGACTCCAGCAGCAAAGCATACTGAACAAGTACCAATGATATAAAATAATGATTCCATTTTCTTTCTCCTCTTGTTGTTAATTAAGTGTATGGTGGAGGTGGGGAGAGTCGAACTCCCGTCCAAAATAAAGTCCCAGTTAAGTCATCCACAAGTTTGTCTAATTTATTCCCAAACTAGAAAGGTATTCACAGATTTTCCCATCCCCTATGTGAACTCGGAAATCCACCTGTTACAATTTGCAACAGGGTAACCATTTTGATCTTGTTTGTTTCGGTGGGATCAACCACTTATCCTAAATTGGTGAGATGGCTTTAGGAAACCACCCGATTAAGCTGCTAGAGCTAGTTCGTAATTGTCGTTGTTGGCAATTAAAATTTTGTAACGCTGTCAAGCCATGTGCTACAGTTGGCTACTTGCACTCTTCTCTTTCTTCACCCTGTCGAATCCAGTCACCCCCATATTATATGATGTAATTAGAGTCTTGTATATTATTACGGCAGCTACTCTATACTTGCTAATTGACGGAAAGCTTATTTTTTACTTATCTTCTTTTCTTTAACTTATATACTATAAGTATTATACACGCTGTTTCAAACCTTGTTAAGCTTTTTTTTGTAAAAAAAATGTCACAGAGATTTTTACTTAACAGAATGGAGATTCTGATCTATATTACATAGTATAGACCAAAGGGGCTCTCGTGTTAAGACTCAACAAGGTGTTTTTCGTATACATCTTCTTCTATTTCTGGATTGAACTTATCCACCAATTTTTTATAATCTTTCGGTGTGAGTCCGAGAAGTCGCATTGCCTCTCCTTTGGTTCGAGTTGCAGAAAGAGCGTATCTCAAAAGACCATCTCTGACTATATCGGGAAGAGATTGCCACAACGGAAGCCCATACAGAGTTCCTCCCGCTTCATTACAGGCAAGCTCAAGCTTCAAGGCTATCAATTCTTCTAGAGATAAACTATTTACTTTAACTTCAAACACTTCGTCTGACTTATTCTGACTGCGTAACTTCCGAACTAGAGAATAGGAATCATTTTTTCCTTTATGGATTCTCTTTCTTTTTTTCCATGTCATTTGCTACTCCAAGGATAGCGTAACCGCATATATCACGCCATGGTGATTCTCCAAAGGCATCTTTATCGTTTGCTACTCGAAACAGCTTATCGATAACCCTGACAATAGCAAGGAGATCTATATATTGTTCCGGCTGAATGCCATTTGGATATAAGGTTTCTAAGATTTTGTTAGCTTTACCAAATGAATCACCGTAAGCTGCATTTTTTTCTTCAACAAGAATACCCAACTCTTTTCCAACTGACTCAAACTTTCCTGTTCTTCCGAGCCTCTTGATTGAGATTGCTGATTCATTAGACACTTCTTCATTAGGCATTAAAAAACCCCTTCCTGTTAATTGATTTACTACAATATAACACAGTTAGGGGTTTTTGTCAACTAAAAAAAATATTATTTTATTCTGAAGA